>OHBC01000004.1_pt1 | contig 276722 bp, 221 predicted proteins | sample 1577331 | NCBI WGS metagenome assembly OHBC01 (sample SAMEA3879570, study PRJEB24766) | human gut metagenome | biome: human-associated habitat; feature: feces | place: USA | collected 1985/1987
AAATGCCGCTTTTGCGGCCCGCCGCAGGCGGAGAATCCTGCGAGGCAGGATTCTTACTTATGATAATGCGGGTGACAGGACTTGAACCTGCACACTCTCGTACCAGAACCTAAATCTGGCGCGTCTGCCAATTCCGCCACACCCGCAAAGACTTATATCATTATAAGAGAGAACAGGGGAATTGTCAAATAGTTTATCGTCTGAAGCAGTGGGGGAAGAGGCAAGGCAGAATAAAAATCGAGAAGACGCAGCTATCGCAGAAAGCCGTAAAACAGGCAGATCCGGGGACTTTGTTCCGGTTTCTTGCGGTCTTTCGGAAGATTGTCCCCACTTCAGGAATATTTATTAAACAGATATGCATAAACTCGCAAAAAGGGAATGACTTTTCAACTGTTCTGTGCTAGAATACACAGGAATCTATATGTTTGTATATATTTGGGAAAGGAAGTGAAGCCATGAAGATTCTGATGACAGGTTTTGAACCCTTTGGCCTTCACAAATTAAATCCATCCTGGGAGGCGGTGAATGCTCTGCCGGACAGGATAGAGGGGGCAGAGATTATTAAGCTGCGCCTTCCGGTTTCCTTTGGAAGATTTACGTCTCCTCTCGAGGAGGCAGTGCGCAGAGAATGTCCTGACTGCCTGATTTCTGTGGGTTTAGCCGGAGGAGAAAGACAGATAAGCATAGAGCGCGTAGGTATCAATCTGGAGGAGGCCAGGATTCCGGACAATGACGGAGAGCAGCCATTTGACATTCCTGTGAGGAGGGACGGACAGAATGCCTATTTTTCTACCCTTCCTGTAAAGCGGATCGCAAAGGAGATCGAGAAGGAGGGAATCCCCGTCTGCGTGTCCTACTCTGCAGGCACATTTGTGTGCAATGCAGTGATGTATACAGGACTCTATCTGGCAGAGCAGGAGAACCGGAATATGAGGTGCTGCTTTATCCATGTGCCCTACGACGAGACCATGGCGGAGGCCGGGAAGGGAGAGCCGTTTCTTCCAAGAGCAGAGATGGTGAAAGCGCTGAAAGCGGCTGTGCGTGTTGCTGTAAAGGCAGCCGGGGAGGGAGCCGGGGAGGGAGCCGGGGACCTGCGGGAAGCAGCCGGAACCATTTTTTAGGGGGAAAACAGGAAATAAGAAAATAAAAACAGATACAGGGGAAAGGAACTCCAATATGATTTTGATAAAGAATGCCCATCTGTACGGCCCTGAAGACATGGGAATCAGGGACGTTCTGATTGGAGGCGGAAAAATTTTAAGGATTGCGGAAAACCTTCCGGAAGAGGAGGCCTATGGGATCACAGTGATCGACGGCACGGGGAAAGTTCTGATGCCCGGGCTGATTGACGCCCATGTGCATATCCTGGGGGGCGGCGGAGAGGGCGGTTACCATACAAGAACGCCGGAGCTGATGCTCACAGATGCCCTGGAGGGGGGAGTGACCACTATTGTGGGATGCCTCGGAACAGACGGGACCACGAGAACCATGACAAATCTGATTGCCAAGGCCAGAGGTCTTGAGGAGGAGGGAATTACCACGTATATTTATACGGGCTCCTACCAGGTTCCTGTCCGTACCCTCATGGGAAGCGTGATGGATGACCTGATTCTGATTGACAAGGTTGTGGGAACAGGGGAGATTGCCGTCTCCGATCACCGTTCCTCCCAGCCGACAAAAGAAGAATTTGCCAAAATCGTGGCTGATACCAGAGTGGGGGGAATCCTGTCCGGCAAGGCCGGAATTGTCAACATTCATCTGGGCGACGGCAAGGAGCAGCTCTCCTTTCTGCGCTATGTGCTGGAGGAAACACAGATTCCGCCGTCCAACATGCTTCCGACGCATATCAACAGAAGCCGTTCTCTGATGGAGGATGGCATCGACTATGCGAAACATATGGGAGGATACATTGACCTGACCACCAGCTCGGATCCTGATTTCCTGGATCCCGAGGAGGTAAAGGCCAGCACAGGGCTTAAAATGGCGCTGGATGCGGGAGTTCCCGCGGAGCATGTGACATTCTCCTCCGATGGCCAGGGAAGCCTGCCTGTGTTTGACAGCCAGGGAAAATTCCTGCATCTGGGGGTGGGAAAGGTTTCATCAATCTACAGAGAGATGCGTGACGCAGTGCTGACGGACGGCGTTTCTCTTACGGATGCCCTGAGGACAGTGACCTCAAATCCTGCCTCCCTTCTGAAACTTTCCCACAAGGGCAGAATTGCCGAAAATGCAGACGCCGATCTGGTGCTGTCTGATTCGGATACATTGGAAATCCACACAGTTCTCGCCAAAGGCGAGCTGATGGTTTCCGAAAAAAGGGTTCTGAAAAGGGGGACCTTTGAATACTAAAAGGAGAGTATGATTATGGAGAAACAGAAGAAAACATTCCAGATGCCTCACACGTATATAATCATTTTCCTGGTTATCTGTGTGGCGGCTATTATGACACTGTTCATCCCGCTGGGGACGTATCAGCAGAAAGAGATTACGTACATCCAGAATGGGGAGGAAGTGACGAAGACAGTTCTCGATCCTGACAGCTTTGAGTATGTGCTGGATGAAAACGGAAATAAGGTAACTAAGGCAGCTCCGCTCTGGGGAACCGAGGATTTCGGCGGCCAGGGAATTCTGAACTTTGTGTTTGAGGGAATGACGGTAGGAGACAAAAACGGGACTGCTGTAGGAATTATCGCCTTTATTCTGGTGGTGGGCGGCGCATTCGGAATTGTGCTGAGGACCGGAGCAGTGGATGCAGGAATTATGAGGGTTATTGCCATCACCAAGGGGCGGGAGATTCTCCTGATACCGATTCTGATTACGCTGTTTTCCCTGGGAGGCGCAGTCTTTGGAATGGGAGAGGAGGCGATTCCCTTTGTCATGATCCTGGCGCCTATGTTTGTGGCCATGGGATATGACGGAATTGTGGGCATTCTCTGTTCCTATGTAGCAACCCAGATCGGCTTTGGCTCATCCTGGATGAATCCCTTCAGCCTTGCGGTTGCCCAGGGAATCGCGGGAATACCGGTTATGTCCGGCGCGCCGCTCCGTATTGTCCTGTGGATTCTGTTTACAGGACTTACCATCGTGTTTACCATGCGCTATGCGGCTAAAATCAAGAAAAATCCGAAGCTTTCTGTGGCATATGAATCAGACGCTTACTACAGAAATGAATTCAGGATGGACAGCAAGCAGGAGCTTCCCTTTACGCTGGGACACAAGCTGGTTCTGTTATCCATTCTGGCCACGATAATCTGGACAATCTGGGGCGTTATAACCCAGGGATATTATATTCCGGAGATTGCATCCCAGTTCTTCGTGATGGGATTTGTTTCCGGTATTATCGGCGTTGTGTTCAAATTAAATGACATGAGGCTCAACGATATTGCAAAAGCATTTGACAAGGGAGCAGCTGATCTTCTGGGAGCGGCTCTCTGCGTAGGTATGGCTCAGGGAATTATTATCGTCCTGGGAGGAACAAGCCCCACAGACGGAACGGTTCTGAATACGATTCTTCACACGATTGGCGAGGGAATGAAGAATTTCCCGCCGGTTATCTCCGCATGGCTGATGTACGTGTTCCAGTCTGTGTTCAACTTCTTCGTTGTATCTGGTTCAGGACAGGCTGCTCTGACTATGCCGATCATGGCGCCGCTGGCAGATATCGTGGGCGTTTCCAGACAGGTTGCTGTCCTTGCCTTCCAGCTGGGAGACGCATTTACGAACTTCATTGTTCCGACCTCAGGCTGTCTTCTCGGCGCTCTTGCCGCTGCGAAGCTTGATTGGGGAAAATGGGCAAAGTTCCAGATTAAATTCCAGGCTATCCTGTTTGTATGCTCATCCCTTGCTGTAATTATTGCAGTGATGATTGGATTCTCATAAAGGGGGGATGCAAAGGGGAAGTTCTTTTTAGTCCGCTCTTGACTTTCCCGAAAAAAGCCCTTATAATAGCACATAACCTGCAGGGGGCAGATTCAGCTGACAGGAGCTGAAGGCAAGATTTGAACCGGCAGGAATGACAAACAGATACCAGGCGTTGACGGGAAAAAGTAGCCGCCCCGCACCCCATACAGAGAGCCGCCGGATGGTGAGAGGCGCATGGAGGAGAGGCAGACGAATACATCCCAGAGCCCTGCACCGAAGGGAAGAGAGCGGGAGAGCTTTTGATTTCAGCTTTACGCTGTCAGCGGACCGGAAGGCTTCCTGTGTAGGCTGCAGCGGGGTCGCCGCACGTTACAGCGGCGGGAGTATAGCGGCAGGCTGAAAGCAGGTTTGATAATATGCCGACTGTACTCGGTGAGGCGGGACATGCGAGTGTTTCCGCGAAATAAGGTGGTACCACGGAAGTTTAAGGCTCCGTCCTTTTGAAGAAGTTCAGAGGGATGGAGCTTTTTGTAGTTTGAGCTTTTAAAGCGGTAAAAATTTCAGGCCAACGGTTCTGTCCCGGAACAGAAAATGCCTTAAATGCAGTCTGGGTTCATCCTGAAGCGGCATGAGACCTGAAGGGCGAAGCCAGACGATATGAAAAATGAAAAAGGAGAATCAGTATGAAAATCTACGAAGAGCTGGTTGCCCGCGGGCTGATTGCCCAGGTGACCAATGAGGAAGAAATCAAAAACATGGTGAACGAGGGAAAGGCCACCTTCTATATCGGCTTTGATCCCACTGCCGACAGCCTTCACGTAGGGCATTTCATGGCTCTCTGCCTGATGAAGCGTCTGCAGATGGCCGGCAACAAGCCGATTGCCCTGATTGGAGGGGGAACCGGATATATCGGCGATCCGTCCGGAAGAACAGACATGAGATCCATGATGACCCCGGAGATCATCCAGCACAACTGCGACTGCTTCAAAAAGCAGATGAGCCGTTTTATCGACTTCTCTGACGGAAAAGCCCTGATGGTAAACAATGCGGACTGGCTTTTAGGGCTCAATTATGTGGAGCTTCTCCGTGAGGTGGGCCCCCACTTCTCTGTAAACCGTATGCTGACAGCTGAGTGCTACAAGCAGAGGATGGAGAGAGGACTGAGCTTCCTGGAGTTTAACTACATGATCATGCAGAGCTACGACTTCTACATGCTGTTCCAGAAATACGGCTGCAATATGCAGTTTGGCGGCGATGATCAGTGGAGCAATATGTTAGGCGGAACTGAGCTTATCAGAAGGAAGCTTGGAAAGGATGCCCACGCCATGACCATCACCCTGCTTTTGAACTCTGAGGGAAAGAAGATGGGCAAGACACAGTCAGGCGCTGTGTGGCTGGATCCAAACAAGACATCTCCGTTCGAATTCTACCAGTACTGGAGAAATGTGGCGGATGCAGATGTCTTAAAATGCCTGCGCATGCTGACCTTCCTGCCTCTTGAGCAGATTGACGAGATGGATCAGTGGGAGGGAAGCCAGTTAAACAAGGCAAAGGAGATTCTGGCCTATGAGCTGACTGCCCTGGTTCACGGGGAAGAGGAGGCAGTTAAGGCGCAGGAAGCTTCCAGAGCCTTATTTACAAGCGGAAATGCTGCCAATATGCCTACGGCGAAGCTCAAAGAGGAGGATTTTGCGGACGGTTCGATTGACATCCTCTCCATCCTTCAGAAGTCGGGTCTGGCACCGTCCCGCTCTGAGGCGAGAAGAAATGTGGAGCAGGGAGGCGTCTCCGTGGACGGAGTTCAGGTGAAAGATATTAAGGCTGCATTCACGAAGGATCAGCTCTCCGGCGAGGGAGTCGTGGTAAAACGCGGAAAGAAGAATTTTAAGAGAGTTGTGCTGGAATAACGAGGGTGAACAGCAAAAAAAGACAGATTCTGAAAAAACGGAAAGACAGAGGCGGGAGGCAGATTTTGTATGTTCTCCCGCCTTTCCGGTATTCTGGCAGGAGGTTTTCTCTGCCCCGCAGAAAGGTTCGCCAAGAATCGGTGCAGATTATTCCAAAACAGGAGGCTTGAAGTTTCTTCCCGGCTGTGCTACTGTTAAAAAAACAGAATCTGCCGGATACCGGCAGCAGGAAAACGCATAAGGTTTTGCACAGTGACGGCTGAAACTGTATGGAGCGAATGTGTAAAAAGGCTTGTATTATGGGCCGGACAGGGGGAAAAATGAAAAAACGGGCGAGCACAGGAAAAGTGCAGACAAAAAAGCAGCTGGAACAGGCCATAGCCGCCTACCAGAAGCTGGCTGAGGAGGATTGGCTTACAGGCCTCTACAACAGAGGAGCCATTGAAAAGCGGGTGGATGAGCAGCTGAAAAAGAACAGAGCCGGAAGCATGATCGTGATGGATATTGATCAGTTTAAGAAGGTCAATGACACCTATGGCCACATCATCGGAGATCAGCTTCTCAGAGAGATTTCCTCTGTCCTTAAAAAGATGATGCCGCCTTTCTGCCTGTTAGGGAGAACCGGAGGGGATGAATTCGTTATTTTCTTTCCCCAGACCCTCGGGAAGGAGGAGCTGGAACGGCGGTGCAGCCAGATTCGGGAGAGATTTTCCAGGGTTGAGGTGAACAGCAGGGTGCTTCTGCGCCTTTCCATGAGTATCTGCTCAGGAACCTACCATCCCGGTTTTGGGTACAGGGAGCTGTTTGACCTGGCCGACCAGCAGATGGTGAAGGAGAAGCGGAGCCGGGACGCGGGAAAATTCGGAAAGGGAACTGTGACGGATACAGAGGGCGACGAGATCCGGATTGACATGAAAATCTTGGCAAAGGAGATGCGTGAGGAGGATCCCCATCCGGGAGCCTACTGTCAGGACTATGAGACCTTCAAGAGTATCTACCGCTTTGTAGAGCGCCGGATGACGCGAAAGGATATGGGCGCCTTTTTGATTCTGTTTACGCTCACAGACACCTCCAATGAGTTTCCCACCCTGGAGAAAAGGGATTACCAGCTGGAAGTTCTGGGACAGGAGATACAGAATAATCTGCGCATGGGAGATCTCTATGCACAGTACAGCAGCTGTCAGTACCTTGTCATGCTGTCGGACACGACGGAGGAAAATGTGGAGATGATTGCAGAACGTATCTGCAGGGCATTTTACAGCGAAAACGGTACGGAGGAGGAGCTGATTCTCCACCACACCTACCCGCTGAAGCCTGCCGGAAAATAGCGGAGGCTTTCGCAGAACCTTGGATTTGCTGGACTGTTCAGGCATCAGGGACGGTTATATGAAAAAAGCATCTGTCTTATAAAAACAGATGCTCAATCAGAATTTTGGAGCCGATGAGAAGGAGAATCGTACCTCCTGCAAGCTCAGCCCGCGATTTGTATCGTATTCCAAATACATTTCCTGCCTTTACTCCCACGATGGACAGGGAGAAGGTGATGATGCCGATAAAGGACACTGCCGGAACGATGTCAACATTTAGGAAGGAGAGGGTGACTCCGATTGCCAGGGCATCGATGCTGGTAGCCAGGGCGAGGACGCACATGGTTTTGAAGTCAACGGATGCGTCCAGTGATTCCTCATCCTCGTCCTTGGAGCGTGATTCCCGAATCATGCTGAGTCCGATGGCTGCCAGGAGCACGAAAGCGATCCAGTGGTCCACCGAGGTGATGGCGTCCTTAAAATGCCAGCCCAGGAGATAGCCGATAAACGGCATTCCTGCCTGGAATCCACCGAAATAGACTCCGATTATAACGGCATGGCGCCAGTTCAGCTGTTTCATGGAAAGTCCTTTACAGACTGCGACAGCGAAAGCATCCATGGAAACTCCCACTGCAAGAATAAAAAGCTCAGCTAAAGACATAGGTGAGCACCTCCTGAAGTTATTTTTATAATATCAGTGTTTGGCAGATGAATATGCCGAAACTGCCCTGACAGCGGATTAGAAAAGTCGGGACTTACTCCTCACCGTCCGTATCCCGGTTCAGGCGCAGGCGTTCCAGATATTCCTGCAGGGCCGGATCGGCGTAGTCGAACAGACGCATCTTATAGCTCTTGATCTTGTCGAGATGCTCTTTTTTGATAACAGCGTCCGTTTCACGTATCTCTTTTTCCAGGTCCCTGGCTGACATGCGGACGGCTCCCTTTCCGAGAATGATCACCTGCTCCAGGCGGTCTGAGGTGGCAACTCTCACATGGTACTGGCGTCCGATCTCCTGGGTGACCTTTTCTATGTACTGATCTGCCGTTTCCGCTTCTTTTGTGAATATAACGTGGATATTGTGGTATTTGATGACTGAGCCGGGATTGCCCTTTACCTTGTAGCCGTCAAATACCAGGATCACATTGCATTTTTTAAAGCCCTGATAATTGCAGAGAATATCCTGCAGCTTTGTGCGGGCCGAATCGATATTCTGTTCTGCAATTTTTTTTAAATCTGTCCATGCAAATATGATATTGTAGCCGTCCACCAGCAGATACTCTGAACTCATTGCGCAGGCCTCTTTTCTCTAGTCTATGGGATAGGGAAGGCTCCATATCCTTCGGATAGGGAGACTTAGGCGGGACGAAGTGCCGGGACTTATACAGCAGGAGCTGAAATCTGCCCCGGTAATAGGATCCGCTTCGGGTCATTATACCATTGATGGGAAAGCTGTGCAACGTAAAAAGGTATAAATCCACGGTCAAAAAGAGATTTAAAAGCAAAAGGAGCCTGCAAAAAAATCTTGTCAATAAAACTGCGTTTTGATATGATAAATAGGAAAGACTGAATTTTTTAGAATAAGATGGCCGAGAGAGCCTGATAACAAGGAGGATTTAGAGGGAATGAAGCCTTACAGCGAACTTACAAAGGAAGAATTAGTGGCACTCAGCCATGAACTGAACGCACAGTACCGGGCATTCCAGGCAAAGGGGTTAAAGCTTGATATGTCCCGCGGAAAGCCGTCTGCAGAGCAGTTAGACCTTTCCATGGGCATGATGGATGTGCTGAACAGCTCCACCGATCTCACCTGTGATGACGGCACAGACTGCCGCAATTACGGCGTGCTGGATGGAATCAGTGAGGCCAAGGAACTGATCGGAGATATGATCGAGGTGCCTGCATCTAATCTGATTATCTATGGAAACTCCAGCTTAAATGTAATGTACGATACGATTTCCCGTGCTATGACACATGGAATTATGGGAAATACTCCGTGGTGCAAGCTGGATAAGGTGAAATTCCTCTGTCCTGTTCCCGGTTACGACAGACACTTTGCGGTTACAGAATATTTTGGCATTGAGATGATCAATGTGCCGATGACAGAGGACGGTCCTGACATGGACATGGTGGAGGAACTGGTTGCAAAGGATGAGGCAATCAAGGGAATCTGGTGTGTTCCCAAGTATTCCAATCCAAGCGGAGTCTCCTACTCCGATCAGACGGTACGCCGTCTGGCGAGATTAAAGCCGGCTGCAAAGGATTTCAGAATTTTCTGGGACAATGCATACGGAATCCATCATTTATATGAGGACAAGCAGGATCAGGTGACAGAGATTCTGGCAGAGTGCAAGAGAGCCGGAAACCCGGATCTGGTTTACAAGTTTGCATCTACTTCCAAAATCAGCTTCCCGGGCTCCGGAATTGCGGCTCTTGCCACATCCCAGAATAACCTGGAGGACATCAAGAAGCAGTTAAAAATCCAGACCATCGGACATGACAAGGTAAATCAGCTGCGCCATGTACGCTTCTTTAAGGACATTCATGGAATGGTAGAGCACATGAAGAAGCACGCTGATATTCTCCGCCCGAAGTTTGAGGCTGTTGAGGAGATCCTGGATCGGGAGCTGGGCGGTCTGGAGATTGGAAGCTGGACAAAGCCCAGGGGAGGATACTTTATCTGCTTTGATTCCTTAGAGGGCTGCGCGAAGGCGATTGTGGCCAAGTGCAAGAAGGCAGGTGTGATCATGACAGATGCAGGCGCTACCTATCCATACGGAAAGGATCCGAAGGACAGCAACATCCGTATTGCTCCTTCCTATCCGCCGCTTCAGGATCTGATCACAGCAACAGAGCTCTTCACACTGTGCGTGAAGCTGGTGAGCGTGGAGAAGCTGTTAAGCGAGCTTTAATTCAGGCAGAATTTGGCAGAGCTCTGCCAGAAACGCAGATGTGAAAGGCCGTACGGCCTGGGATGGAACATGGGCGTTTGTTTATCCATCCGTTTGAAGGCGTGAAAATAGAAGGGCGGGAACATGTGAGAAAACAGGCTCCCGTCCTTGCTTTTTGCAGAAAAAAACATTACAATAAAAGGCGGCGTTCAGGCGCCGGACATACAGGCAGAGATAACAGAGATAAGACGAAAAGAAAAAAGAGAAAAAGAGAGCAGAGGAAGCAGAAAGTATATGATTAGAAAATTATGGGAAGCCTTGTGGTCAAAGTTTGTGAACAGGGAAACCGTGTCCTACTTTATCTTCGGTGTGCTGACCACAGCGGTAGACTGGGTGGGATATTTTGTCCTTTACTACATGGGATACTCCGTTGTATTTTCCCAGACCATATCGTTTGTGGCCGCTGTCCTGTTTGCATTTGTTACCAATAAGATTTATGTGTTTCAGAGCAAAACCTTACATCCGGCAAAGCTGCTGAATGAGCTGACGTCCTTCGTGGCATGCAGGCTCTTTACAGGAGTCATCACGATTGCCGGAATGGAGATCATGGTAAATGGCCTGGGATGGCCGAATCTGATCGGAAAGATCGCAGTATCTGCGGTATCTCTTGTTTTGAACTATGTGCTCAGCAAGCTGTTCATTTTCAGGAATAAGCAGGAAGCGAGATAGGAAATTTGGAGGTTCTATGAGAGAAGATGAGATAGCCGGAATTTCCAGGGAGTTTGACAGGGTTTTAAATCAGGTGGCTGCAGGGGCAGACAGGGAACCGGGACAGAACGAGGAGAGAGCGGCTGAAAGGAAAGATACCGGTCCGGACAGAGAAGAGGGACGGGTGGACGAAATGGAACCCGCCGGGATAAAAGAGGCTGCAGCCAGCCAGCGGCGGGTGAGAAAGCCGGAAAACGGCACAGAGGACAGACTGAGGCCTGGCAGAGGTCAGAGGGAAGGTCAGAAGGCGGCCGTTTTAGGCGCCAGGGAACGGTATCCGGAGAGAAGCCGGAAACAGGAAGAGGATCGCCCGGGACTTTTGAGGGTGAGAGACTGTTACGCAGCGGCCTTCCTGATCCCTGTGATAATCATGATTATTATTTTTGCCCAGCGCGGAATCTTCCCTTTTGGAGAACAGAGCTTTCTGAGGACGGATATGTACCACCAGTATGCTCCGTTCTTTTCAGAGTTTAAACACAAGCTGTCACAGGGAGGAAGCCTGCTCTACAGCTGGAATATAGGGCTGGGAGTTAATTTTGCGGCGCTTTATGCCTATTATCTGGCGAGCCCTTTGAACTGGCTGATCATTTTCTGCCCAAAGGAGTTTATCATCGAATTTATGACAGGCTCCATCGTGCTGAAGATCGGACTTGCAGGCCTTGCCTTTACCTGGTATCTGAGAAAGCACTGCAGAACTTCCGACTTTGGGACGTGTTTTTTCGGTATTTTTTATGCCCTATCCGGGTATATGGCGGCCTACAGCTGGAATATCATGTGGCTGGACTGCATTGTGCTGTTTCCGGTGATCCTGCTGGGGCTTGAGAGACTGGTCAGTGAAAAAAAAGGGCTTCTCTACTGCGTGGCCCTGGGACTTTCGATTCTGTCCAACTACTATATTTCCATCATGATCTGTATTTTCATGGTGCTGTATTTTATTGCCCTGGCGGTTCTCGACTGGGACAGCTTCAGGGACGGATGGGGGAAGACCATCGGACTGTTTGCCGGGTATTCCCTGCTGGCCGGAGGACTGGCAGCCTTTGTGCTTCTGCCTGAAATTTATGCTCTGCAGAGCACTGCCTCAGGAGAGATGAGCTTTCCAGAAACGGCGGAGAGCTACTTCTCCATCCTGGATATGCTGGCCCGCCATATCGGGAATGTACAGGTGGAAATCGGTCTTAATCACTGGCCGAACATCTACTGCGGCGTGGCTGTGCTTATGTTTTTTCTGCTGTATCTGGCCTGCAGGAAAATTGAACTTAAGGAAAAGGCAGTTTACTGTACGCTTCTGCTGTTTTTCCTTGCCAGCTTTTCCATCAATGTGCTGAATTTTATCTGGCATGGCTTACACTATCCCAACAGCCTTCCTGCAAGACAGTCCTTTATCTACATTGCGCTGATGCTGACTGTCTGCTGCAGGGCTTATACCAATCTGGAAGGGATTTCTTCCAGGAGCGTGTCCGTGGCCTTCTGGGGCTCCGCGTCCTTTGTCCTCCTGGCACAGAAATTCATGGAAGGGGACGAGGCCTACCACTTTGCCGTATTTTACGGGGCGATCTTTTTCCTGGCGCTCTACACAGGGCTGATTTTCCTCTACAGGAGCAGCAGGGAGAGATGCGGCCAGAGATGGCGGGGCAGACAGGCCCTGATTATGCTTCTGGCTCTTCTTACAGTCAGTGTGGAGGCGGCGGTCAATACGACCTGCACCAGCGTCACCACTACCAGCAGAACTGCGTACACGCAGGACAATGAGGCGGTTGAGATTCTGGCTGACAGTCTTAAGGGGCAGGAGGGATTTTACAGAGTTGAAAAGACGGATCAGAGGACGAAAAATGACGGTGCGTGGATGCACTTTCCTTCAGTCTCTCTGTTTTCCTCGGTGGCCAGCGCGGATGTGACGGATTTCATGAGGCACATGGGCTGCGAGGCCTCCACGAATGCCTACAGCATTACGGGAAGCACGCCTCTGGTGGACTGCCTTCTGTCGGTGAAATATGCATTTTATCCGGAGGAGCAGAGAAATCCCCGGGTGGAGTATATTCAGGATTACAGAGGCGTGTACCTGTACGCCAACCGGTATACCCTGCCTCTGGGATTTCTGATCCCGGATATCATGGAAAATGAGTGGCAGCTTGACATGGTAAATCCCGCTGATGTGCAGAATTCCCTGTGCGGTCTGTTTGACGCGCCGGATGTGCTTATGGAAGTTGGCGGGCTCGGCAGCGGGCCCAGTTTAATCTATACACCGGAGGAGCCGGGAGAGTACTATGCTTACGTCTCCAACAGACAGGTGAAAGAGGTGTCTCTGAAAAAAGGAGAGAAAGAACAGACCTTTGACAATGTAAACAGAGGCTATCTGATTGAAGTGGGACTTGTAGATGAAGGCCAGACGCTGACCTTCCAGAATGAGGAGGGAAGTGAGGATCTGGGAATCCGCCTGTACCGCTACAATGAGGCTGCCCTGGAGCATGTCTACAGAAAGCTGGCCCAGAGTCCCCTTGAACTGACTGTCTGGGAGGACAGCAGACTCAAGGGAAGCGTGGAGACGGAGGCGGGAGGAACGCTGTTTCTGTCTATCCCCTATGACGAGGGATGGAGCATAACTGTGGACGGCGAGAAAAAAACTGCCAAAAAGCTGTTTGACGCGTTTATGGGAATTGAGCTGTCCCCCGGAAGCCATGTGATTGAGATGCATTATATGCCCCAGGGACTTAAAATGGGGGCTGCAATTTCCCTCGGCTCCCTGGCCGTTCTGGCTGTTGCCTTTGGCATTTCCCATGCCAGAAAGCAGCGCGAGAGAAAGCAGATGTACGACAGAAAAAGAAGAGAAAGGGCCAGAAGCCAGAAATCTGGGCAGCGGCAGGAAAAAGAAAGCCAGCTCTCAGCTTTGCAGAGAGAGGGGCAGACAAATACAGAGAAACATTCGCAGGAGGGCGCAGAGGCCCAGGAGCAGGGATAAAGGAGAGAATTGCCATGAAATTATGGGGAGGCCGTTTTACGAAGGAAGAAAACCAGCTGGTGCACAACTTTAATGCATCTATTTCCTTTGATCAGAAATTGTACCGTCAGGACATTGAGGGGAGCATCGCCCATGTGACGATGTTAGCCCGGCAGGAAATCATTTCAGAAGAGGACAGAGAAGCGATCACAGAGGGGCTGCAGGGAATTTTGAGGGATCTGGAGAGTGGAACCCTTACGGTTACGCCGGAGTACGAGGATATCCATTCCTTTGTGGAGAGTCAGCTGACTGAACGGATTGGAGAGGCGGGAAAGCGGCTTCACACGGGGCGCAGCAGGAATGATCAGGTGGCCCTTGATATGAAGCTCTACACAAGAGATGAGATTGACGAGCTGGACAGCCTTGTGCGGGGACTTTTAAAGGTGCTTGTAGATATGATGGAGAAAAATCTGGATACTTACATGCCGGGCTTTACCCATCTCCAGAAGGCCCAGCCCATCACCCTGGCTCACCATCTGGGAGCCTATGCGGAGATGTTTTTCCGGGATCTGTCAAGGCTTCATGACATCCGGGAGAGGATGAACTACTGCCCCCTCGGTGCAGGTGCTCTGGCGGGAACCACTTATCCCCTGGATCGGGAATACACGGCTTCTCTGCTGGGCTTTTACGGGGCAACCTTAAACAGCATGGATTCTGTGTCTGACAGAGATTACCTCATCGAACTGTTAAGCGCGCTTTCTGTCATTTCCATGCATCTGAGCCGGTTCTGTGAGGAGATCATTATCTGGAATACAAACGAGTACCGGTTTGTGGAGCTGGACGACTCCTACAGTACGGGAAGCAGCATTATGCCCCAGAAGAAGAATCCCGACATTGCGGAGCTGATCCGCGGAAAAACGGGGCGCGTGTACGGTGCCCTGGTGAGTCTTCTCACAACGATGAAGGGGCTTCCCCTTGCGTACAACAAGGATATGCAGGAGGACAAGGAGCTGACCTTTGACGCCATCGACACGGTAAAGGGAAGTCTGGCTCTGTTTACAGGCATGATTTCTTCCATGTCATTCAGAAAAGATGTGATGGAGCAGAGTGCAAAGAACGGCTTTACCAACGCCACAGACGCTGCGGACTATCTGGTGAACAGAGGCGTTCCCTTCCGGGATGCCCACGGGATTATCGGGCGTCTGGTGCTTTTATGCATTGAGAGAGGATGCTCCCTGGATGAACTGCCTCTGGAGGAATACAGGAAGGTAAGCCCTGTGTTTGAGGAGGATGTCTACAGCGCCATCAGTATGGAAAACTGCGTAAGGAGAAGGGTGACTGCCGGAGCGCCGGGGCAGGATGCCATGAGGAGGGCCATAGCCGTGTACAGACAAAGGCTCGCCGTTCAGGAGGACAGCCTGGAAAAAAACGAAACAGCAGGCATAGGAGAGAGGCGCCTGCTCTGCAAAGAGGAATGATAAAACAGTTGATGTAATATAAAATAACAGATACAGGGAGGAAACAGACCATGAAAAAACTTGAAGAGTATGTAAGAAGCATTCCGGATTTTCCGGAGCCGGGGATTATTTTCAGGGACATTACCACGATCCTGCAGGATCCCGACGGACTTCATCTGGCTGTGGACGGCCTTTTGAAAACACTGGAGGGTGTGGACTATGACGTGGTAGTGGGACCGGAGTCCAGAGGATTTATCTTCGGAGTGCCGGTGGCCTATGCTGCCCGCAAGGGATTCGTGCCGGTGAGAAAGAAGGGAAAGCTGCCCTGCAAGACCGTTTCCATGGCATATGATCTGGAATACGGCAGCGCGGAGATTGAGATGCATGAGGATTCCATCAGGCCGGGCCAGAAGGTTGTCATTATCGACGATCTGATTGCCACAGGAGGAACCATGGAGGCGATCTGCAAGCTCATCGAGAGCCTTGGAGGAGAGGTTGTAAGGATCTGCTTTGTCATGGAGCTGGCAGGCCTTGAGGGAAGAAAGAAGCTGGAAAAATATCAGGTGGAATCCCTGATTGTATACGAGGGTAAGTAGGCACAAAATGCCGGAATGCCAAAGAAATGAGGCATTCCGGCATTTTCCGTAAGGAAGACAAATCTTAAAGGAAAAATTTTAAAGAAAAGCAAAGTGCCGGCTCTGCTGTTATGACAGGCAGAAACAGACAGGATACGGCGAAACAGGAAAAGAAAGGAGCAGTGGAACCATGGGAGAGCAGAGGAGAACAGAAAGAAGAATTTTAGTGACGCTGCCGGTGACAGAGGGGCATAAAAGAAGGCTTGCAGAGGCTGCTGCGGGGGCTGAGCTTCTCTGTGAGAGGGACATGGAAAAGATCAGGGAGCTGATAGAGACAGTGGACGGTGTGATCGGAAATCTTCCGCCTGAGCTTTTAAAGAGAAACAGGAACCTTGGCTGGGTACAGCTAAGCAGCGCCGGCACAGACGGGTATACGAAAGAGGGGGTGCTCCCGGTAGATACGGTTCTGACAAATGCCACGGGAGCATACGGGCTCGCCATCTCAGAGCACATGGTGGGAATGGTGTTAAGCCTTCTGAAAAAATTCCCCAAATATCTGGAAAACCAGAGGCAGCATCTGTGGAAGGATGAGGGGATGGTGAGGTCTGTCTACGGGAGCCGGGTCCTGATTGTGGGCCTTGGAGACATCGGGATGGAGTTTGCTGTGAGGATGAAAGCGTTCGGAAGCTATATTGTGGGAATCAGGAGAACGATCCACGAAAAGCCTGACTGTGTGGATGAGCTCTATACCATGGACGCGCTGAAGGAGGAGCTCGGAAAGGCCGATATAGTGGCGTCATGCCTTCCTGGTACGGAGGCTACCAGAGGGCTGTTCGGCAGCGCAATGCTTCACTCCATGAAGAGAGGAGCCGTCTTTCTCAATGTGGGGAGGGGAACGGCTGTGGATACAGACGCCCTGGCCGAGGCGCTGAGGGAGGGATACCTCCTGGGAGCAGGCGTGGATGTGACGGAACCTGAGCCGCTGCCGCCTGAGAGCCCTCTCTGGGACTGCGAAAACGTGATTATTACGCCCCATGTGTCAGGAGGATTCCATCTGGAATACACCCTGGACCGGATTGTGGAGATAAGCTGCAGAAATCTCAGAGCGTATCTGGGAGAGGGGGAGTATGTAAGCCCGGTGGACAGGAGCACAGGCTATAAGAGAGCCGATGCGGGAATAAAATGGGCGCCGTTTCAGGGAATTTCACACCAGAGTGAATAAATGAGATGAAATGGGGCAGGATCTGAAAAACAGCTGTTTGACCTTTGGCGGAAGCCGGCCGCCGGAAGGGCAGAAACGTGTTTAAAATCGGGTTCAGATCCGGGAGAACAGAAAATAATTGCATTTTCCGACAAAAAAATTTATAATAGTGATAATTCTCTAACGGAGTCGGCGGCCGGTTCAGGTGCCGGCCGCCGTGAAAACCGCCCTGGATGCCTGGACGCGGCTCTGCGCCGGGTGACAGAAGGCTGGATTTTACGACACAAACGACAGAGGGAAAACGGGGCAGACGCCTGAAGCTGGGAGGCAGAGTATGGAAAAGGTGGATCAGATGAAAAAACTGGATAGGGAGCTGGAGCAGCCGGCAGACTTTACGAGCCCGGAGGAGCTGTATCAGGATCTGATTGCGAGCATCCAGAGGTATCATCCGTCCGATGATATTTCGATGGTGGAGAAGGCATACAGACTGGCCTTTGAAGCCCACAAGGATCAGAAGAGAAAATCGGGTGAACCATACATCATCCATCCCCTCTGCGTGGCTATTATCCTGGCTGACCTGGAGCTTGACAAGGAAACGATCGTGGCCGGAATCCTTCACGATGTGGTAGAGGATACGGTGATGACCACCGACGGATTGGCCAGGGAGTTCGGCGCCGAGGTAGCTCTTCTGGTGGACGGCGTCACAAAGCTGACCAATATTTCCTGGGACAAGGACAAGGTGGAGATGCAGGCGGAGAACCTGAGAAAGATGTTCCTGGCCATGGCCAAGGACATCCGCGTAATCCTTGTAAAGCTGGCCGACCGCCTTCACAATATGCGCACCCTTCAGTATATGAAGCCTGAAAAGCAGAGGGAAAAGGCCAGGGAAACCATGGATATTTACGCCCCCATCGCTGACAGGCTGGGAATTTCCAGGATCAAGACAGAGCTTGACGATCTGGCCCTCAAGTATCTGGAGCCGGAGGTCTACTATGAGCTGTCAGAAAAGATCTCCCTCAGGAAGGATGCCAGGGAGGCATTTGTGAAGGGGATTGTCGATGAGGTGAAGAGCCATATGGACGATGCCGGAATCGAGTGCAAGGTAGATGGGCGCGTGAAGCATTTCTTCAGCATCTACAAAAAGATGGTGAAGCAGAATAAAACCCTGGATCAGATCTACGATCTCTTCGCCGTGCGGATTATTGTGGATACGGTGAAGGACTGTTACGCGGCTCTGGGCGTCATCCACGAGCTGTATAAGCCGATACCGGGCCGGTTTAAGGACTATATCGCCATGCCGAAGATCAACAATTATCAGTCCTTACATACGACTCTGATCGGAAGCAGCGGCCAGCCCTTTGAGATTCAGATCCGCACCTATGAGATGCACCGTGTGGCTGAGTACGGTATTGCAGCCCACTGGAAGTATAAGGAGAGCGGAAGCACGAAGGCGGCCATGGACAGTGCGGAGGAAAAGCTGTCGTGGCTGCGCCAGATTCTGGAGTGGCAGAAGGATATGTCGGACAACAAGGAATTTCTGGATTCCCTGAAAAGCGATCTGGATCTGTTTTCTGACAGCGTATTCTGCTTTACCCCGTCCGGCGACGTGAAGAACCTTCCCAGCGGTTCCACCCCCATTGACTTCGCCTACTCCATCCACAGCGCGGTGGGAAACAAGATGGTGGGTGCCAAGGTCAACGGAATGTTAGTCAATATTGACTACGAGATCAAGAACGGCGACAGAATTGAGATTCTGACCTCCCAGAACAGCAAGGGACCCAGCCGCGACTGGCTCAAGATTGTCAAGAGCACGCAGGCCAAGAATAAGATTAACCAGTGGTTCAAGGCAGAGCTCAAGGAGGACAATATTATCCGGGGCCGCGACATGATCGACAAGTACTGCCGGAACAAGGGAATCAATTATTCTGAGATTAACAAGCCCGAGTTTATGGAAAAGGTCATGAAGCGGTATGCCTTCAAGGACTGGGATTCCGTCCTCGCCTCCATCGGCCACGGCGGCCTCAAGGAGGGCCAGGTAATCAACAAGATGCTCGAGGCTAGGACGAAGAAGCTGGAAAAGGAGAAAACAGACGCCACCATCCTCGATTCCATCGGGGACGGAAACAAGGTTCCCGTCATCGCTCCGGGCAAGTCCAAGAGCGGCATTGTGGTCAAGGGGATCGACGATCTGGCCGTGCGGTTTTCCAAGTGCTGCAGCCCGGTGCCGGGAGACGAGATTGTGGGCTTTGTGACGAGAGGCCGCGGCATTTCCATTCACAGGACAGACTGCATCAATGTGATCAACCTGCCGGAGGACGAGAAGGCAAGGCTTATCGAGGCAGAGTGGCAGCAGCCGGTTGGAAACGAGACAGGAAAAGAGCGGTACACCACGGAGATCAAGATTTTTGCAAACAACAGGATTGGCATGTTTGTGGATCTGTCCAAGGTGTTTACGGAACGGCAGATTGATATCAAATCCATGAATGTGAGAACCAGCAAGCAGGGGAAGGCCACGATTATGATGACCTTCGACATTCACGGAATAGAGGAACTGAATAAACTGGCCGACAAGCTGAGACAGATTGAAGGCGTAATAGACATTGAGAGAACTGCCGGATAAGCAGTTTTCTCTTTGTGTTTGTATAAAGAGTATGCCGTGCCCTCTGACCGGGAGCAGGGTTCAGAAGCGGCTTCCAGGGCCTGAGAGGCGGCAGAAGAAAATGGAGAGAGGGAAAAGGAGAGAACAGACAGATGCAGATTAAGAAGCTGACAGTCGGTTATGTGCAGACAAACTGCTATATTGTATCAAACGAGGAGACAAGGGAGGCTGTTGTCATTGATCCGGGAGATCAGGGGGAGCTGATTGCGGAGGCCTTAAAGCGTGATTCACTTCAGACAAGGGCCATTCTCCTGACACATGGCCATTCCGATCACATCGGAGGTCTGGAGGCAGTGAAAAAGGCCACCGGGGCGAAGGTGTATGCCCTGGATCAGGAGAGGGAGCTTCTGGCAGACGAGAACCTGAATCTGTCAAAGAGCCTTCTGGGAACCATCATCCGCGAAGAGGCGGATGTGTGGCTGAGAGACGGGGAAAAATTTTCCATGATCGGATATGAGTTTCAGGTGATTGGCACACCGGGCCATACCACAGGCTCCTGCTGCTACTATGTGGAGAGTGAAAAGGCTCTGTTTGCAGGCGATACTCTGTTTGAGGGCTCCTACGGGCGTGTGGATCTGCCGGGAGGCAGTTCCGTGCAGCTTCTCCACTCTGTGCTCGATAAGCTGTTTGAGCTTCCCGATGATGTGAATGTATATCCGGGACATCTGGGCTATACAACCATCGGGGATGAGAAAAAATATAATCCTCTGGCGCCCTATAAGGGAAAGCTGCTGGAATAGAGAAGGAGGCCTTCGGGCGGATGTGATATACAGGCAGAGGGATATTGGATGGTAGAAAAAATGATTGGAATACTGCTTAGCGATAATTCATTTGAACAGGATATAAGAGAGCTTCTGATGGCCTTCTGTCCGGGGAATAAGTTCACCCACGAGGAAGAGGAGGCCGTCTCAGAGGCAAAGCTGATTGTCCGCGGAGAGCGGGCGGGAGATGAATTCTGTCTCTGTGTGGAAACCCGGGCAGACGAAAAAGGGCAGTCCTTCGCGCCGCCGGCCGGAGCAAAAGGGGACGGGGAGGACTGCATGGTACAGGAGGCAGCGGCTCCTTCCTGGAAGGCTGCCGGGAAAGGCTGCGTGCAGATACTTGACGGGGACCGCCTGGAGACGAAGAACCGGATCAAGAGGGAGCTCTACCGGCTGATGAGCGGGCTCACAGGAAGAACCCTTCCCTGGGGAACCCTTACAGGCATCCGCCCCACCAAGATTGCCCTCACAAGGCTTTACGAGGGGATGTCAGAAGAGGAGATCCGGGACTACATGCGGGAGACCTACCTGACCAGCAGGGAAAAAATCCAGCTGAGCCTGGACGTGGCCAGACGGGAGAAGGAGCTTCTTTCCGCTGTGGACTATGAAAACGGGTACAGCCTCTATATCGGCATCCCGTTTTGCCCCACCACCTGCCTCTACTGCTCCTTCACCTCATTTCCCATAGGAAAGTGGCAGGGCAGGACAGGGCTCTATCTGAACGCCCTGTTCCGGGAGATGGACTATGTGGCGGAGAAGATGAAGGGACGTCCCCTGGACACCGTCTACTTCGGAGGAGGGACGCCTACCTCCCTGAGTCCGGAGGATCTGGATGCCATTTTAGATAAGGTGGAGAGAACCTTCCCCATGGATCAGGTGAAGGAGTTTACGGTGGAGGCAGGAAGGCCGGACAGCATCACAGAGGAGAAGCTTCAGGTTCTGAGAAACCACGGGATCACCCGAATCTCCATCAATCCCCAGACCATGAAGCAGGAAACCCTGGATCTGATTGGGCGCCGCCATACGGTAGAGCAGGTGAAGGAAACCTTCCGCCTTGCCAGAAGGATGGGCTTTGACAACATCAACATGGATCTGATCGTGGGGCTTCCTGAGGAGGACGAGGAGGATGTCCGAAATACCATGGAGCAGATCAAGGAGCTTCGTCCGGACAGCCTGACTGTCCACTCCCTGGCCATCAAGAGGGCTGCGCGGCTCAACATGTTCAGAGAACGGTACGGGAACCTGAAAATAACGGGGACCCAGGAGATGATCGACATGACGGCCCGCTATGCGAGGGAGATGGGAATGGAGCCCTACTATCTCTACCGCCAGAAGAACATGGCGGGGAATTTTGAGAATGTGGGCTACAGCGTTCCAGGCAAGGCCTGTATCTACAATATTCTGATTATGGAGGAGAAGCAGACCATTATGGCCTGCGGCGCCGGAACCACCACAAAGGTGGTATTTCCAAGAGAAAACCGCCTTGAGAGGGCGGAAAATGTGAAGGAAGTGGAGCAGTATATCGAGCGGGTGGACGAGATGCTTGAGAGGAAGGAAAAGCTGATCCGCCAGCTGGAGGGATGAGGGATTTGATAAAAAGACTTGCAATCCCTGAAATGTCTGCTACTATGTAACATAGACGGCCCTTTAGCCGGCCTGCCGCCGAAGAGACGGCCCTATGGCGGACCGCTTTTTTGCGGCGCAGAAAAGACCGCCCCCGCCGGGGCGTGCAGAATAGAAAACAGGAGTGAATACCATGGCTTTAAAGAAAAAACCAGTAACCGGGATGAAGGATATTTTACCGGCAGAAATGGAAATCCGCGACTACGTGCTCGCAAAGATCAAGGAAACCTACAGAAGCTTCGGCTTTTCAGCTATAGAAACTCCGTGCGTGGAGCACATTGAAAACCTGACCAGCAAGCAGGGAGGGGACAATGAGAAGCTTATTTTCAAAATTTTAAAGAGGGGCGAGAAGCTCAACCTGGAGACAGCCAGGGAGGAGGGCGACGTTGTGGACGGAGGTCTGCGCTATGACCTGACCCTTCCTCTGTCCCGTTACTATGCAAATAACTCCGCAAACCTGCCCAGTCCCTTCAAGGCTCTTCAGGTGGGAAGCGTCTGGCGTGCTGACCGCCCACAGAAGGGACGCTTCAGACAGTTTGTGCAGTGCGACATTGATATCTTAGGAGATCCCACCTCCCTGGCAGAGATTGAGCTTATCACAGCCACAACCACCGCCCTGTCCCGTATCTGCCCCGATAATTCTTTTACCGTGCGGATCAATGACAGAGAGCTTCTGAAGGCCATGGCATCCTACTGCGGCTTCCCGGAGGATGACTGCGACAAGGTGTTTATCACCCTGGACAAGATGGATAAGATCGGCCTTGACGGGGTTGCCGCTGAGCTGATGGAGATGGGCTATGCAAAAGAGAGCGTAGACCGCTACAGAGAGCTCCTGGCATCTGTAAAAAATGATGCGGCAGGCGTGCGCGCCCTCGGAGAAACCCTGAAGGGGGTACTGAAGGAGGGAACCGCTGAGGGGCTGGCAAATATTATGGAGACAGTTTCATCCACAGCTGAGGCAGAGTTTGGCATTGAATTTGATCCGACTCTGGTGAGGGGAATGGGATACTATACAGGAACTATCTTCGAGGTGTCCATGGAGGGCTTCGGCGGCTCTGTAGCCGGCGGCGGCCGCTATGACAAGATGATCGGAAAGTTTACAGGCATGGATACTCCGGCCTGCGGATTCTCCATCGGCTTTGAGAGAATTGTCACCATCCTTCTCGACAATGGCTTTAAGGTTCCGGCTGCGTCAGGAAAGAAGGCATACCTCTTTGAGAAAAACATCGGAAGCGAGAAGCTTTCCCAGGTGTTAAAGGAGGCATCCGAGGAGAGAAAGGCAGGCGTTCAGGTGCTGGTAGCCCAGATGAACAAAAACAAGAAGTTCCAGAAGAAGCAGCTCCAGAAGGACGGCTACACAGAGTTTAAGGAGTTTTACAGAGAAGCCTTAAAGTAAGAGGCGGACCAGGCATCCAATGAAATGAAACTTTAAAAAAGCAAAAACAGCATTCTGGTTAAGCAGAAGTTCAGGTATGCGGAAGGCCTGTGCCGGAGGGATGTGCCGGAAAGGCTTCTGCAGATGAATATAGATACACAAAGTTCAGGAGGAAACATATCATGGCAGAATCAATGCTGGGACTGAAGCGTTCCCACAGATGTACAGAGCTGTCCACAGAAAATATCGGTGAGAACGTCACCGTAATGGGATGGGTCCAGAAAAGCAGAAACAAGGGCGGAATTATCTTCGTAGATTTAAGAGACCGCTCCGGGCTGCTTCAGATTATTTTCGAGGAGGCAGACTGCGGCTCTGAGAGCTTTGCCAAGGCAGAAAAGCTCAGAAGTGAGTTTGTAATCGCAGTTACTGGAAAGGTGGAGGCCCGTTCCGGCGCTGTCAATGAGAATTTAAAGACAGGAGCCATCGAGATCCGCGCAAATGCCCTGCGGATCCTCTCCGAGTCTGAGACACCGCCATTCCCTATTGAGGAGAATTCCAAGACCAAGGAGGAGCTGAGATTAAAATACCGCTATCTGGATTTGAGAAGGCCGGATCTTCAGAAGAATCTGATGACAAGAAGCCGCGTCACAACGCTGACAAGAGCATTTCTGGCAGAGGAGGGCTTTCTGGAGATTGAAACTCCGACCCTTATCAAGAGCACACCTGAGGGAGCCAGAGACTACCTGGTTCCAAGCCGTGTGCATCCCGGCAGCTTCTATGCGCTGCCCCAGTCACCCCAGCTGTTCAAGCAGCTTCTGATGTGCTCCGGCTATGACCGTTACTTCCAGATCGCAAGGTGCTACAGGGATGAGGACCTGCGCGCCGACAGACAGCCGGAGTTTACACAGATCGATATGGAGCTGTCCTTTGTGGATGTGGACGATGTGCTGGATGTCAATGAGAGACTGCTTAAGAAGCTGTTCAAGGAAATCTGCGGCTTTGACTTACAGCTCCCGATTCAGAGAATGACCTGGCGCGAGGCCATGGACCGCTTTGGCTCCGACAAGCCGGATCTCCGCTTCGGAATGGAGCTTAAAAATGTGTCGGAAACAGTGAAGGACTGCCAGTTTGTCGTATTTAAGAGCGCCCTGGAAAACGGCGGCTCCGTACGGGGTATCAACGCAGAGGGCCAGGCAGGAATGCCGAGGAAGAAGATTGACGCTCTGGTTGAGTTTGCCAAAGGCTTTGGCGCCAAGGGGCTGGCTTATCTGGCTGTCCTTGAGGACGGCTCCTATAAGTCCTCCTTTGCAAAATTCATGACAGAGGAGGAGCTGGCAGCCCTGGTGAAGGCTATGGACGGAAAGCCCGGCGATCTGCTTTTATTTGCCGCAGATAAGGACAAGGTTGTGTTCGACGTACTCGGAAACCTGCGTCTGGAGCTGGCAAGACAGCTTGACCTGTTAAAGAAGGATGACTTTAAGTTCCTGTGGGTGACAGAGTTCCCGCTTCTCGAGTACTCGGAGGAGCAGGGCCGCTTCGTGGCCATGCATCATCCGTTCACGATGCCTATGGAGGAGGATCTGGCTCTGATCGACACCGATCCGGGAGCTGTCCGCGCAAAGGCCTACGACATCGTGCTAAACGGCACGGAGATGGGCGGCGGTTCCGTCCGTATCCACCAGAGCGACATTCAGTCCAAGATGTTCGAGGTGCTGGGCTTCACAAAGGAACAGGCAAACGAGCAGTTCGGCTTCCTGTTAGAGGCCTTTAAGTACGGAGTTCCGCCTCACGCCGGCCTTGCCTACGGCCTTGACCGTATGGTCATGCTCATGGTTGGTGCAGACAGCATCCGCGACGTGATCGCCTTCCCGAAGGTGAAGGATGCATCCTGTCTGATGACAGAGGCTCCGTCTCCGGTTGACGAAAAGCAGCTGAAAGAGCTCGGAATTGAGGTTTCCCAGGAAGAAGAGCAGAAAGCAGAAGAATAGGGAAACACAAGGGAAAAGAAAACAGCTCAGAAAATAAAAGAAAAGAAGATAAAAGAACAGAAGGAGGGGGCACAGGAAACGGGCCTCCTCCTTCTGTGTATGGGCAGGATTCTGAAAATTTTCCACAGCAGCTCCCTGGCATGGAGATTCCTCGCCTGCCTGGCAGAAGAAAATACAGTGTTTGCGTAAAATGTTAAAAATATTCTGTATAATAAAACAAATATAAAAAATTATATTAAATAATTTTAAATTCTAACCATTTAATTCTAAAATAAGGTTGAAATATCATCCAAAAAGTGATAATATAAACGTAACTTCCGAGAGTGTTCACTCTCGATTAGTTCCGGCCAGATCTGGCCTAAAATTCAGAGTATCGAAACAGACGTTTTCCAACAGAGACATGGAAGAGCGTAAAAAAATTTCGGCAAAATTCTGCCGGGAGGGAGTGCAGTCAGCTTTGAATCTGCCTGCAGGCGCTGAGAAGCTGTGCTGGAAAACGGAAAATGGAGCAGAGAAGAGAGAGGAGGAAGAGAAGGCGGACATGAAATGTTTAAAGCTGCTCTCTGCTTTGGGAGCAGCGGTGAAAAATGAAACAGGAGACGTGAGAGAAAAAGCGGCCAGGGCAGTAGGGTGCATTGGGCTGACAGTGGTTCTGGGATTCATATGGAGCCCTCCATCAGCCGCAGGGGCAGCCCAGGTCCCCAGGGAGACGGCTTTGCTGACAGCAGACCTGAAGACAGGTGAAATCAGCACAGCCAGTCCGCAGAATGCGCTTTTTCAGGAGGAACGGGACATGGGGCCGGTGGAGGAAGGTGCTGAGTTTTCGGAGTTTCTGAAAAAGGCGAGACAGTGCGAAAGTCTTATTACAGGAGAGAAGGCAGAGTCTGTGCCGGACACCCGGTTTATCGTTTCCGGACAGGAGGAGAATGACAGCCGGGTTATCAGCATTGCAGCCCAGATCGAGGAGGGGAAGGAGGCTGCCTTCTATGTATTCGGGAGAAATTTTTCGCCGAATGGAACAGCCCTGGCAGAATGGTTTGGAGAGGGCACGGTGTACTCGAACTGTGAAGAAGCAGAGCTGAGGACAGGCAAAGATGTGTGGCATATTGCCAGAATGAGCGTCTTGCGCGGGACGGACCGGGAAGATTCGGGAGGGGATAACTGGGAACTGAGATGGAAAACAGAGGCGTCCTGTCTGTCCAGGGGAACTGCGCTGTACGTGGGACGGAGGACAGGGCAGGAGAGAAAAATTTACACCGCTCCTCTGGGCCACAGAGATGAAAATGGAGATTCTGTCTGCGACCGATGCAGGACAAGAGCCTTTTATCAGGAAGCAGGCTCAAAAATCAGGGTCAGCCTGGGAGGAAGGGAGCTGACCTTTACCTGTATTGATGAGGATTACAGGGAATATGTTCCGGAACTTAGAGATGGAGGAATGCTCTATCTGTCAGACCAGGCACTGGAGGCCGAATGGTTTGGAGGATATGGGGAAACGGAGTACAGAGACAGCCAGGTACGAAAGTATTTCAGGGACGGGATTCAGAATGGCATTTCCCTTCAGGGCAGTCTTGTGGGGATTGAGATACCGGAAAATGGAGAGACGGATTACGCTATGAGTCTGTCCAGAGAGGAATACCTGAAATACCGGGAGCGTATTTCAGGAGAAGCCTTTTTGCTGCGTGACAGCGGGGAGGGAAAAGTGTGGGGAGCTGGATTGGACGGTTCTCTAAAGCTTGTGGATCCCGATGGCAGTGATTATGGAATACGGCCCGCGATTGTGCTCAAAAAGCCGGATGCGGGGAGAACGGAAAAAATTCACTGGGAGACAGGAGACCTGCAGGAGTGTGAACTGCAGGGCGAGAAATATCTGTTCAGCTGCGTTGACCGGAATTATACAGGAGGACAGACGGGTGAGGCCGGAGCCCTGTTCTTATGCACAGCTGTAATTCCTGCCAATTACGGCTCAGATTACGTCCTGGAGGAACAAACAGACGGAAGCCACGCATATGTATTCCAGCCGGGGCCGCTTGTAAATTTTGGGGACGGCAGTGATTACAAATATTCCAGAGTAAGAAAGTGGCTGGATGAGGCCGGACAGGAGCTCTATCTGGCAAAGACGGTTCAGGTGGGAAACGACACGGCGTATATGGGAGAAACACCGGAGGGAGAATATGGAGATTTCCGGTCAAACAGTATTGCGCCCTATTCCATCGGAGATCAGAAGCTCTCGGGGAAGCTCTTCATTCTCTCCGTAGACGAGGCGCTGAAATACAGGGATTTTCTGTGGAAATTTCAGGGAGAGAGCAGGGACAATCCGGAAAGTCAGCTCTCAGCCTTTTCTAAAGGATACTGGCTCAGAAGCCCTATGGGGGATGAAAAAAATCCTGACACGGGCTTCGTCTATGGGGTGGATCTGGAACGGGGGAATATTCACCCTCAGAGGGTGAAGCCGGAGGGAGGAACCGGAGATGAGGAGCTGGATGTGACGGCGGCGTTCGGGGTGAGGCCTGCATTTGTCATGCCGCAGGATTAAAAGAAAGAAAGGGAGAAAAGAGCAGGCAGCAGGAAGGACACAGAACAGGGAGAAGAGGAGGAATGAGAGATTGAGAAAACGATGGTTTGCAAAGAGAGGACTTGCCTGGATGCTTACGGCTGCCATGGCAGCAGGAATGACAGTACCGGCACAGGCAGATGAAAACAGGAAAGAGGTTTCTGCGCTTATGCTGAACAGGGAGGAGGCTGGAGGAGGAGAAGTATTTTTGACAGCTTCGCCTTCTGATGCAGCGGATGAACAGATGAAGCAGAAACTGCTGCCTGAGAGGGGGGAGGCGGAAACTGGCAAAAACCAGGAAGAGCGTGAGGATGCGTCGCCATCAGACGCGGAAAAAGATACAGAGAAAGAAGAGGAAACAGGGAAAGAGGGTGAGGAAGAGAGTGATCTGAAAGAGGAGGAAACTGCCGGGCCAGAAACTATGCCCGAGATCGGAAGCCTGGACTTTGATAAATGGTTTGAGGAAAACTGTGAGGAAGAGGCACTCTGGCAGCAGATACTGGATATTCTAAAGAACAGTAAAGGGGAGGAGCAGGAGAGACAGAGGGAACAGCTTCTCCTATGGATCTCCGAGCATGAAGAGATGTTTCGTAAGGCCTGCAGCGAATTTTTCGGACAGGAATTTTCTCCTTCTCTGCTCAGCCTTGCCACAGGGGATCTCTGGGATGAGTGGATAGGGGCTGACATGGACTGGGAAGGCCTGGGGACAAAAGAAAATCCATTTATGATAAGGGATCTTTCCGGGCTTATGGGGCTGTCCGAGGCAGTGGCCCGGGGAAACAGTTTTTCCGGCGTTTACTTTGAACTGCAGGAGGATATTCATATCGAAAATATAGAGCTGAACGGAGGAAGCTGGAATCCCATCGGATGGTTCAGGAGCCGTACAGAGCTGGGAGGAAAGCCGGGAACTGCCTTTATGGGAAACTTTGACGGGGCGGGACATACGATAACCGGGCTGAAATTTGCAAAGCCTGGTCAGGAATATTCCTATCTTGGGCTGTTCGGACGGATAGAGGACGCCCAGATCCGCAATCTGAATCTGGAAGCCGAGGAGATCTCCGGAGGCGATAATGTAGCAGTGCTTACAGGCTGTGCTGAGGGTCAGTCGGTGATCTGCAATGTTTCCGTGTCGGGCTCCGTCTATGCCGGCGGGGACGCCGGAGGAATAGCAGGTGAAGTAACGGGCAAAACGAAAAGGGCAGTGCTTGAAAACTGCAGAGCGGACAATGTGATCATCAATTCTGAAGGGAGGAACAGCTTTGTCGGAGGAATTGCCGGCAATGTCCAGAAGGCAGTGATAGCGGATTCAGAGGCCGTCACCCTTGACGGAGACAGCAGCCGGATTCAGGGAAAGGGATATGTGGGAGGAATCGTCGGAAGGCAGAACGATACGGATATCTACAATGTCTGTACAGCGGGAACCATAGGCGGAAGCGGGTCCAGGGCAGCAGGAGGCATGACAGGACTCTATGAATCAGGAAATCTGATCGGCGCCAGATTCGAGGGCGACATAGGGAGAACGGGAAACGGTGCTGCCTCCCATGAGGGAACCTTTATCGGAACCAGGGATCCAAAAAACGGTTTCCGGTATGGCACGGGACGCCAGGACAATGTGGCATTTCTCTTTGCCGGAACTCCGGCTCAGGCAAAGCATGTGATTGGCTCCTCCATTGCAGATGACAATTCCTGGACAATGGATGCCCATATCGGATACTTTACAGACTATCAGAGGAGGTACTGTCTGGTAGCCGGAACCAGGGAGGAGGACGGAAAGGATCGCTTCTTTTACGAGGAGCTGGAGGATGCGGTTCAGCATATTATCACACAGAAGCTGGGGGAGAGCCTGGATGAATTCTGGAAGGACAGAGCCTTTAACCTGGATCACTATGCACCGGGAAACAGCGGAGAGCCGGTGAGAGGCTATCTCGTCTCCATTCCCAGAATAGATGCCCGAAATGCCAATGGAACGTATGACAGTGATGTGGCAGTTATGACGGCCATCTCCTCCACGAACAACAGCTATTACAGGCAGATAGACAAGGAGCATCCGTCCGCCGTGGCGCCCGGATGTACGGTGACCGTTGCCACAGCAGCCAAAAACCAGGCCGGGAACAGGTACCAGATGGTATACGATGAGAATGAGCCGGGAAAGGTTAAGCCCCCTACCTACACAGACGAAAACGGGAAGAGACAGCCTATGACCTACATAAACGGCGGCTCCTACTCCTTTGAGATGCCAGAAGCCAATACGGAGCTGAATGCAGAGTACGTTAAGGTGACGACACAGCTGGCCATGACGCCGAAGGAGACAGAGATCTCCATCAGACAGATCCGTTCCGGCGACAGGAAGAATCCGGATATTACGACAGAGGTAAGAAACCAGGAGGGCACGCTGATAGCAAAATACATAAACGGCAGTGATATTTCTCAGGTGCAGGTACTTCCGGTGTCAGTCCATGCAGAGCACAATGGACAGGGCTCTTCGGCTGATCGGACGGTGCTGTGGTCGATTGACAATACGGATCTGCTTAAGTTTGCTGACGGGTGGGAAGGCGGATACACCGAAGAGGACGCCAGAGTGCTTCCGAATATGGACTCTGACTTTATTGAAACCATTCTGGCCAGAGAGACGAAGGCCCAGGCAGACAGCGGCTACCGGGAGCCGATCAGAAATACCATATACACAGACTCAGCCGTTGTGACGGCGTCCACAAACCCGGCAACGAGCGCTGACAACCAGGCAGTGACGGGAACCTGCCGGATAAAGGTTTCTTTCCAGATTTCCGATCAGACTACACTTCGGGTGGAAGGGCTGACGCTGAACCAGACCAGCCTGACCCTCGACATAACCAGAAGGCTGACGGGAGATCGAAAAAATCCCACGGAAACCTATGTGGCTGATTCGCCGTATGTTCTGGATGCGAGCCTGAACCCACCGCAGCCGTTTTACCAAAATGTGACATGGAAGACCAGAGAAGGAGAAAAAATACTTTCTCTTACCCCTCAGGGGCAGAATGGGCAGAGCTGTGAGGTGACGGCAGTTTTCGATTCAGAGGGAAAAAACCACCCGGCCTGGATTCAGAACATTGTCAATGAGGACAATGGAAGGAAGGCTGCAGACGGAGGATATCTGAAGCTGTCTGGAAGCGGAGCCGTGACAGAAACGGTCACGGCAATCTCAGAGGATCAGACTCATGGGGTGGTAACTGCCGACTGCCAGGTGACGGTCCGGTTCAAAACAGATGATCAGACAGTAATTCACCCGGAGGGAATCGTTCTCGACCGGACACAGCTGGATTATCCCCTCTCCTATGCGTTTGAGGGGGATATCCGCTCCGGAATACGCGAAAAGTCGGGATTCGGGGTAAGGGATACGCTGAGAGCTTCTGTACTTCCTGAGCTTGCGGCAGGAGGGGAACATGAGCCGTATAACAAAACCGTCCTGTGGACTTCCAGCGATCCGGAAGCGATATCTGTGAAAGACGGAACACTGACTGTCAATGAGGATGCCGGTTGGATCAAGGAAGCGCTGGAGAAGGCTCCATACCGGGCAGAAAAAACAGTGACAGTCACGGCAGAGACAGAGGACGGAAAAAAGGCTGCAGTCTGCCAGGTAGCGCTCCATTTTCAGGCAGAGGCCGTAGAAGCAGATCGGGAAAAGGAAGATTTTGAGATTATTCTGACCAGGAAAGGACGCCGGTCCAATCCTGTGCTGACCTGGAGCGGGACGGAGGGAAAACAGGTTGCAGCCGCAGTCTACACGGCACAGGGACAGAAAAAGCCCGTATGGACCAGCAGTGATCCTTCAATTCTGACTGTGACAGAGGGAGGGATGGCAGTTCCTGCCGCTGTAAATGAAGATGGTTCAGTGAGTGCAGAATGGATCAGGGAAGCTCTGAAAAAATACCCGCCGTCAGCGGAGACAAACGCGGAGATTATCGCCTCAAGCCCGGATGGGACAATGGCCGATCGGATCGGCGTAAAGATGACATTCCGCGTAGATGATCAGACGTATTCCTCAGGCAGTTCCTCATCTGGAGGAAGTTCCTCCTCCGGTAAAGGAGGCTCATCGTCCGGAGGAGGTTCATCATCAGGACCTTCTGGTTCGGGAGATATTTCGGGTCTTCCGGCAGACTCTGCATCCGGGCCGGCTGCTGCGGCGGAAGGTATTTCGGGAAGCTGGGAGTATACGGAAGACGGATACTGGACATTTGCATCAGGAAACCGCAGCTTCAGAAACGAGTGGGCCTATATCTATAATCCCTATGCGGCTCCGGGGCAGAGCACAGTGGATTGGTTTCGGTTTGATGAGGCAGGACATATGATGACGGGCTGGTTTAAAGATACAGATGGGGGCGTCTACTACCTCTGGCCCTATTCAGATGGAAGCAGAGGCCGCATGGTGACCGGCTGGCAGTGGATCGATCGGGATGGAGACAGAAGAGAGGAATGTTATTTCTTCCATACCGAGTCCGATGGCACGAAAGGGCGGATGGCAGAAGGGACAGTGACGCCGGATGGATACGAGGTAAATCAGGACGGCGCATGGACAGCAGGCGGGATCATTCAGACAAGAGAAAAGAAGGCGGAGCCGGCAGGTGAAGAAAGGGAAAGATAGGGACAAGATAAGATAAAACAAGAAAAAATAAGAAAAAGATAAGAAGGTGGAGAAGGAAAAGGAAAAGGGGGAAGGATTTCAGATGGGAAAGAGATAGAGGAGGAGCCAGGAGAAACTTGAAAACGGAACAGACAGAGCCAGAACAGCACAGGCGGCAAAAGAGAGAAGGGAGAGCGGATACGTGAGCTGGACCGTCAGCCGGCGTAATGAAGAGAGCGCCGGCTGCGGTTTTCTGGTACAAAGAAGGAGGGGTGTAGTGGGAACGTTTCATTTGGATTTTTTCAGAGGAAAAAATAAAAAAACAATATCACTGCTTTTGTCGGCTGTACTGGCGCTTATGGTTTTCTTGCCATATTTGCCGCCTTTGCAGCTGGAAGCAGCAGAAAATGATAATCTGGTAACTCTGACGACCGCCCATGGCGATTTCGGAGGGGATCATAGGCTCTACTGCATCGATAAGGGCGGGCTTGCGATCTGGGGCATAGCAGATGACGGAGATCAATACCAAAAGCATTCTGTGAGCAGTATGAGAATTCCACTGTCAGAGAAAGAGCAGGAGTATATATTCTGGGGAATTCTGACTCTTCAGGCATCGCTGGGGATTCCTGAAGCCGCTTCTGCCGTTAAAAATATAAATGCAGAGGCCTTGAAACAGGGGAAAGAGGGGATCAGCAATTTAATTACGGAAGAGGATTTAAAAGCCCTCATCTATCGTTCTGACGTCCGGGCAAAGTACCCCTGGCTGGATACTGCGGCGGCAAATACAGAGGACTATCTGAAAATGGCAGGCCTGATTGGAGGCGGAAGCGGAACAACCCAGAGCGGAAAAAAGATTCCCGATGTGATTGCAGGCAGCACTACCGAGTCATCTGCTTACCAGATCAGCCGTTCTGATTTTACCATCCATTTCGATGAGAGCGGGGCAGATGCAGATTTTATTGCGTCAGTTCCCATTCAGTTTTCCAGTGACAGTGGCGCAACCTTTACAGATGTACCTCCGGATGGATGGACCTACAGTAAGACAGATACAGGCATTACCTTTTATAATCCAAATCCCAGGCCGCCAAAGGTGCTGATCAAGTTTGCAGTAAGCGGAACAGATTATGCCGCAACTGGTGGGGGATATGCATCAGAGAGGGAGCTATTCGAACACTGCCTCCAGCTCTGGGAGTGTGTCAGATGTTCTGGAACCCATACAGGCGGCACGCCGGCAGTCAGCCCGACGGAGATCCATCAGCGCATGGTCTGGCTGGATTTGGATATGCCTCAAACGGAGTTTTACGCGGTTTTGGGAAGTGATCCGTTTTCCGCCCAAGGAGGGGCAGACCTGACATTTAACGTATTCCGTCACGCCGAAGATTTTACATCCACCTATAATGTCCAGATGTATAAATACGATCATGAAACCGGGAAGCCTTTGGAGGGAGCCCGCTTTGTTCTTTATGAACGCTTTGACGATCTGGGCAAGATTGACAGGGAAAAGGATGGTCCGGTGCATATCTATGAGGGAGGGGAGCCATATGCCAGCTTCCACATGGATGATCCGGTGATCTGGGATGGATTCCGGCAGATTGGAACCATTGTAACCGGGGAGGACGGTCATGCGGCAAAGACAGTCACCCACGGCTATCACTATGACAAGACCTTCTGCGACGGACACCCGGCTCCTTCATTTGCGGCGGTGCCGGAGCCGGAGGAAGATGAGGAATCAGGGGAAACACTTAATTCAGAGGCCATTGCTGCAGCGAAGGCCGCCAACCAGGCTGCGGCGAAAAAGTGGCTTGACACCGTGGCCGACTGTGAGGAAAAGGCCGGAGGTGATTTCGAGGGAGTTCATTTCCACTGGCTTACAGAGGAAGTCAGCCGGGAGGAAATCGAGAATATTGCAGGTTCCGGAGGAGAGGAGGGAACCACACCGGACGGCGGCTCTTCAGAGGAGCCGTCTGCGGATACGGCCTATGAGAAATCCGGCTGCTATCAGGATATGCTGGACACCTATGAGAAGTTTATTTCCCTGAAGTACAGCTATGCACTGACTGAGTTCCAGGCAAAGGACGGCTATATTCGCCATGACATTCACTCAGATGATCTGCCCATTGAGATTATTACAACGGACGCGTCGGAAAATGGAGCCAATGCGTCCTTTTCCGGGGAATACAGCGATCATGAAGCGCTGGAGTCTGAGTCTGCCCGCGGCAGTGCTGCCCTGCCGGAAAAAGCGGTGAAGGGGCAGCAGAAAGGGCAGTCAGAAAATACAGACGGGAAAGAGACTGCCGGGGAAACCGAAGAGCGGCCCGTTTTATTCCAGAAAATCAAAGAAATCAGCCAGGAGATCCTTTCCTATTTCTTTTCAGAGGAAGACGAGCGGGAGGAGACAGAAGAAATGGAAGAGGAGGAAGAAACAGAAGAACAGACATCTGAAAAGGAAAAATCAGAATCAGAAGCAGAAGAACAGACGCCTGAAAAGGAAAAATCAGAATCAGAAGCAGAGGAGCAGCTTCCTGAAAAGGCAGAAGAGGAAACGGCAGAACAGGAGAACGGCTATTCTGAACAGGAGAAAGAGGAGGATTCGGCAGAGCCGGAAACAGAGGAAGAGAAGTCAGAGGAGCCTGAAAAGGAAACAGAGGAAAATTCCAAAGCGGAAATTTCCTCCCGCCCTTCACTTCTTGTTCAGGCAGGTTTCCGTCTGGCGACGCCGTCCGGGGCAGATAGCACAGACCATCCAGAATCGGAAGACGGGGATAAAAAAGAGATAAGACAGAAAAAGCGTACATATCCGGCAACCACATCGAATGCAGTTTTCCGGTGGAGCAGGCACAACTCTGCCTTCCGGTCTCCTCTTGCCAGAGAAGAGGAGAAAACAGGAAGGGAGGGCGTCAGCCTCTTCCCGTCTGCCTATGAGGGGGCTCTGACCTCAGACAGCATAGGTTCCCAGGCAGAGCCGGGGCCGGATGACAACTACAGTCACTGCAGCGATAAGGACGGAGAGGGCAATGCCTGGCGGATTTACGACCACCGGACGGAGGCAGAATTTCACATCAACAAAAAAGACCTGGATCTGGCCGCCGGAGAGTCTGAGGATTTTGACGCCTATGGCGAGACCCAGGGAGACACCACACTGGAAGGAGCCATATACGGTCTGTTTGCAGCAGAGGATATCGTTCATCCGGACGGAAAGACGGGAACCGTCTACAGGGCTAATAACCTGGTGGCTGTGGCAGCCACGGATCGAAATGGCGATGCCTCTTTTCTGGTCAATACGGAGGCACCGGGCCGCACTTACGATTATGAAACAGGAAGGATCGCGGAGACTTCGGACGGATGGGCCAATGAGGCACCGGAAAACCTGTACGTGGCCGATATATCCTGTGATGATTACAGGGAGGATGGAGTCTATGAGCGCGTATACCAGGACAATGAGACAAAAAACGGGAATTGCTGGATCGGCCGTCCCCTTCTTCTGGGAGACTACTATATTAAAGAGCTGTCCCGTTCTGAGGGCTATGAGCTGTCTGTGGGAAATAAGAGCCACAATCTGACGAACCGGGGGCAGGATCTGAGGGCAGAGGCGCCGGAGGGAGGGAAAGGCTACGCGGTGATTTCTGAGCCAATGTATGCAGAGGAGCAGACCTCCGGGGACGGGGAAGGAGCCGGGCCAAACGAGCTGTATTTCTCTGCCCGCTCCAGAGATACAGAAAATCAGAGGTATGACCTGCTCCTGTCTAATCTCCCGGAAGGGGTTCAGATATACAGGAAAGAGATTGGCACAAAGCAGGTGGAGGTTACGGTGGGAACCGGAGACTATGAGAAGATACTCTTAACGAATCCAGATGGAACCCCCAGGTACCTGACTGCTGAGCACGATTACCAGTATCTGAAATATAATGAGGACGGGAGCCTTATGACAAGGGAGGTTCCAATGAACGTCGAAGCCCATGACATCCGCCAGGTTTCTGTGCGGAGGCTGGAGGAAGGGGCGGCAGACGAAGCCATCCGTCAGGCAGAGGAGGGCATGACAGAGGAAGAGATCCAGGCAGAGTTGGCAAAACCTTTTAAAACAGCCGCTCTTCCGTTCGTTAAGGGGAAGGTGGAAAAGGCTCTCAGAAGGAACGGGAAGTCCACACCCCGGAGCCGGCTTAAAGGAGGCAGGTACGGCTACTCCAGTATCCGGGAGGGTGTGTTTGACAGGGGTGTCAGAGAGGGAGAGACTGACAGCTTCGGTCTGTCCGGCGTGGAGCCGGGAAACCCTGCGGCCTATACAGTTTACGGTTCGCCGGTACAGACGCTTCTGATAGAAAAGATGAAGGAGGACGGAACTGCTCTGACTGTGGGGGACGCCATTCTCTCGGTGCTGGACTATTACGACAGCCATCCGTACTACAGCTACGGAGGAATTGACGCTGTGGAGGAGGAAAGGGAACACTACCGGTTTACCGTCTATGCCAGTGTGGACGGAAATCCGGATCACTTTATGGTGCTGGGAAGCGACGCCGTAACAGACAGTATCATCTGCCGCGCTGTGGATTATCTGCCGGCAGACACTTCCAGGCCGCCCCGCCGGATCTATGCAGTCTATTCCAACAATCCGGATTATGGAGCCTTTGGAACTTATGAGGATTACTCAGAGCAGGCCGCAGGTTCTTCCGTTCTGGCATCGGCTACCCTGGTGACAGATGCGGTCGCTGACGCAGAGGGGAATCTTAGGTCAAGGACAAGGCAGGAAAATGTCTATTATAAGACCGGGGAGCTGGTGAGGGATCCTAATGGAAACCTGATCCAGGCCTGCGAGTACCGGGAGATTATGAAAACAGAAATTCAGGAAGCAGAAGAGGTGAAATGGCAGAAGATTCCGTCTGAGCGCCGTGAGGACGGAACGTACCTCATTCCGGTGGAGGCGGCCTATACCGACGCCTTTGGAGTGTCCCATACCAATGACGGAATGGATCAGACCATTTCCTTCAAGGCAGTACTGAAGGAAACACAGGTGGTTCTCTCAGAGGAGGATGCAAAGAAGCTGAACCATGAGCTGATGGGCGGTTTTTCGGCGGGTTCTCCTATGGGCAGCGCCAGCTACTATGTCCATGCAAAGAAGGCCAGAGCCAAGGCATATCTGGACTGCCGAAACCAGAAACTGACAGGGGAGGATGCATATACGATTCCAGTCTCCCTGACATATCCTGGACAGAAGCAGATATATGCAGACGGAGGAACAAGAAGTCTCCCGGCCCAGGTCTATGAACGCCCCATCCGCCAGCGCATCAAAGTGGTGAAGGATATCCACACCAATCGGGACGGAAGCTATGGGAACAATACCTATGACTATCCAGAAACTGCCAGAGAGAAAAATTTCCGCTTCAAGGCATATCTGAAGAGTAACCTGGAGCGGCTTTACCGGGCAGAGGACGGAACGGTTGTGTGGATGGATCGGAATGGAAATGAGATTTCCTATGAGGAACTGCTTGACTTTGCATACCCGGAAACTCTGCTTCAGGAATCAGAAAACAGGCGGCGGGAAAATGGGAAAAACGGGCAGAACCCTATAAAAATCAACGTGCCGAAGCTGTTTACAAAGGCTCTTCACGACACCGCCTCCACCCTGACCAGTATCAGCGGAAACAATATTCTCTCCTCCTATCAGGATCCGGAAACGGCAGATCAAAACGCGGCCCGGAGAATTCCCTTTGATACTTCTATTGCCCCGGGAGGCATCGGTGTCCTGGTCAATGCTTCCCTTTACAGCTACCGGGGCCAAAACATCAACACCGGGAAAACTCCCCAGATCCGCAGAGAAGCCAACAAAGGGTATACCCGGCTTCTGGAGACAGAGGAACGGCAGGAAAAGAGCGGGAAGGAGCCGGTGACCATCCAGGTCTACAACTATGACAAGTTCTTTGACGCTGTCCGGGTGGCCAATACGGACAAATGGGATGAGAAGCATCAGACCTACACCTCCTGGAAGCCTCTTGGAAATGCAGCAAAACGGACAGAGTATGCAGAAAATAACGCCAGAGCCTCTGACATGGTGCGTCAGTTTGCCATTACCTGGTATCTGGACGATGAAGCGGCAAAGCTGTTAAAGGACAACGGGGAAGAGGAGGATGAAGCAAAGAAGGAAGAAGCAGAAAACCTTTCTTCAGAAATGCTCTATGACGAAGCCCTGAACGCAGCCCTTTCTAAAGCATACGACTACCTTAAACCCTTCTTCCTGTATGATCTGGATGAGCTGTACGCTGTTTGCTGGGACGGAGAGGAAGGCGGAGGGGAGGACAAAGATCCCACAACAGTATGCGCAGACAGGGAGGCAGAGGGGAATGGAGCAGAATACTGCTATGGCCTGTCCGCCTATCTTCCCTACGGGACTTATGTGATCGCGGAGCAGCAGCCGACGAAAGAACTGGCAAATAAACACTACCAGATGGATGGGCCAAAGGAGATCCAGGTCCCCAGTGTCTATGAGCCGGGAACCAGCCATGAACCGGCGGCTGAACTAAGCCATGCATACCGGTATGATGCGGATCAGTCTCTGGACGCTCAGGCTGCTGAAGAAAATTATCTGATCCGGTTTGGGGAGGAGTGGGATAAGAACGCTTCCGACCAGAGGGAGTATGTAATCCACGCCCACAGCCACGATGGGGATTTCGAGGTGTATAAGTATGGTTTGGAGCCGGATAAGCTGACAGGAGCGATTTCCTATGGCGGAGAAAGTTATGAGTATAAAGGCTTTTCCATCACCCAGGAGGAATACGATCCCCTGAAGGACTACTATCATCCGGTTCATAAAGCAGGAGGGAGAAATCTGACAAAAGAGGAGGGGGCCAATGAAAACAGCCACTATTTTGCAGACGACGGAAATAAAGGCCAGACGGCAGAGAATGGAAAACCGTATGAAGATGATGCAATAGAAGCCCGATACAGCTACGGCTCCATCTCAGAGCAGGCCGGAAAAGCTGGCAGCATCGGGTTTGAGCATGAGGCCGGGAGCACGGAAGAAAACGGGGCAGGGGCTGTCTACCGTAGCGCCCGGGCCATGCAGGGTGTGCAGACAGCCTACGACGGTCTGTATGCTCCCATGCTGGTTCCCTACTCTGTGCTGGAGCCGGAACAGGAAGGAGCCTATGACCCTGTTTCCTTCAAAGGATATGCTGACGGGAAATTCCGGAATACTTTCTACTCTGCCAGACTGAGGATTGATAAACTGGACAGTGAAACCCATGAAAATCTGCTTCACGACGGGGCTCTGTTTATGATTTACAAAGCGTCCCGGGATAAAAAAACAGGGGAGGTGAAGTTTTACGAGGAGGATACGGTTCTGACGGGAAGCGAGGAGTTTCTAAAAGCTATGGGAGCTTCCGGCATCCAGCCGCTTCACAGAAAAAAGACAGACAAACCCTCATCAGACAGTGAGGAGGCCGGACCGGGGACTCTGCATTCCGGCACTGTAAAGGCCGGAACCCCTGTCTGCAAAGAGCAGGACCAGATTGTCCTGTCTGATTCTCAGGGAAATTTGGTGGGACAGTTTAAGGCCTTTTCTACTGTGAGCGATGTGTCCATGAAACAGGAGGATACGAACCAGGCGCCAGACGAATACCGTCTTCAGACTGTCGGTTATCTCACCACTCCGCAGCCTCTGGGAGCCGGAACCTACGTACTGGCGGAGGTGCCGCCCAGAGGATATGTGCGCACGGCGCCTGTTGCCATAGAGATATACTCCGACAAGGTCACGTACTATAAGGAGGGAAAACAGGATCGGCGTGTCCGCGCTGCCATTTATGAGGAAAGGATGGAGGGAGGAAGCGGAAATGGAAACACTCCCCGGAACCCGGCGGATATTGCTCACATTTATGTGGAGAACATTCCCATCAAGCTTCAGGTGGAGAAGCTGAAGCCCAGGGGAACCGTTACATTCCGGATTGGGGAGCGGATCGAGGGAGGCCTGACAGAAATCGGAGGAAACCGGGCACTCCAATACGCTTATGACGACAATGGAACATATCTGGGCTATGCCTATCCCAAGGGGACCCTGGAACGCCTGGCAGCCCTCAGGGAAGCCGGCGAGCAGGTGGAGATTGTCTACGACGGCAGCCATTTCGCAGGCTATGGCTATGTGACGAAAAGACGCGAAACAGATGACGATGAAAACCCCTATGTGGCCGGGGCAAGGCTGACCTTATTTGATGCCATAGAACTGATTCCTTCCGGAGACAGTGAGGATCTGGCTTTTGAGGGACTTTCCGTTGAGCGGAATCTGTCAAACAGCGTAATAAACATGACGGTTAAGCAGGGCTTTGCCGGAGAAAAGACGGAACTTGTAAGGGAGGAAGATGAGAACGGAGAACCGATTCTGACCGACTATGTTACGGGGCTCGATGAAGAGGGAAACCCTGTTGCGGAAAAAGGCTATGTCTGGAAGGAAGGGACCGTGGAGCGGCCGGATACAGAGATTCTGTACTACCCTCTAGACGGCCTGTCCTTAACCTGGACAGAGCAGCTCCATGGAAGGAGGGTGCTGTATGGATGGGATAAAAACCATCAGAAAGTATCCGTATCTCAGCTCCAGGCTGACCAGGCAAGCCAGGGCAAAGCTGATAAAGAGCTTTCCCTCTATGCTTTTAAGGGCGGACAGCCCTATCTGGAGCTTGTGGGAGGAGATCTGACGAAGCTCTCCTATGATGCCGTCAGCAAGATCCTGAAGGGAGATTTCGCGTCCCTTCAATTTGTGACCGCCAACCGTGAATGGAAGATGGGAGAGGGAACTGCAGTGTACCACCTGGATCGGGACGGAAACCGTGATGCAAGGGTAGATCCCTACACAGGGATGGCCTATGTGCTGGAACCCAAATTCAGCGATGAGGGAGTGCATGTGGCAGACCGTGTGCTGGTGTGGCCGGTGGAGACAGCCAGGGATGCAGACGGAGCCGTGACAGCCAGAGATAAAATTGCCACCTCACGGATTGCCACTGTCGGGGAAAACCAGGACGGCTATGGGGAGGAGGAAGTGCTGGAGCCTAACAATCAGACGGATCAGAAACTTTCCGATTCAGAAAAGCCGTCTTATTCCCACCAGGAGTTCGGATATATCAGCGGAACCTGGCAGTCAGAGAAAGGAGAGGAGAGCCACAGAGAAGAGACCGTCAGACAAAATCAATTCGGCCAGAACATGAATCAGGAGGTCCTGGCAGACATTAATAACGGTACTTTTTTAAATTATATGAGTCCTGTCTACGATGAGCATGGTCTGGTGCTGTACTATCAGAGAAGCAATGAAACCTACGATAAGGGGAGTGAGCTGTATGATCGGAACGGGGATTTTGTCCGATATAAAAACTCTGATAACCTGGAGGAGTACAACGACGGGGCCTACGCGCTGGATGATCATGAGGTTTTGTACGATGGGGATGCCGGGAAAGAGCATCAGACACAGGATCGCCTGTATCATAGGCGCGGCGAGAACTATATTTTGGAGAACACCTGGCTTACCTCTGACAAAACGCCGAACGATCCATTTTCCACAGAGGAACTGGCCGGGCAGGCAGATGTAATTAAGCGTCTGCCGGCAGGAACCTATATTCTGGAGGAGATTTCTGCTCCGGAGGGGGAGGGCTATACGAAATCCTTCCCCCAGGGGGTTACTGTGGAGGAAGATGCCAGGATCAAAAACATTCAGGTGTATGATGACACGACGAAAGGATACTTTGAAAAGATAGACGGTGTGGAGAGCGGAAGAGAGACGGCTGCCAACTATACCAACCGCCAGCTCCCCGGCGCAGGACTTGCCCTCTATCCGGCCAGATATGTGGCTGATCCGGCATCCCCTGAGGGCTACCGGCTGGAGAAAACCTCCGACACCCCCTACCGTCTGGAAACAACAAACAGCCGGGCCGGGGCAGAGGAGTATCAGGAGATGGCCTGGACAACTGAAGAAACACCGTTTTACGTGGAGGGTCTTCCTGCCGGCTGGTATATTTTGGAGGAGCTGACTGCTCCGCCAGGTTTTTTAAAGGCAGCTCCCATGAATATCCAGGTGGACAGCACCGGGGAAATTCAGAACTTCCGGCTGTACAACGACCACACAAAGGTGGCTTTCAGAAAGTATACGAAGCAGGAGGGGGAAAAACCAATCCTTCCAGGTGCAGAGTTTACCTTGTATGAGGCAAAAACAGATGAAGAGGGACAGGTCATATATGATGAAAACGGACTTCCCCGGTACAAAGAGGAACGCCCGGTGGAGTCCTGGATTTCTGACGATGCCGCCGACTATACGGAAAGCATTGATTTGAGAAATTACCCGAATCTGGGTGATATGAAGGGGAAAACCGGATTCACCCTGGACTTTGAAGCGATGTACGAGGAATACGGTATTCACGGTACGGGCTTTACCTGGTATGCAGAGCGGACGGCTGTGCGGGATTCCCGGGATTCAAAGGTGTGGAGGCTTCAGGATGGGAGCCGCGTGCTGATTGGAACTGACGGGGAGACGGGAGAGGAGACTGTCACCTTCCCGCCGCAGATGAAAAAGGAGGACCGGGAGGGCTTTAAGGCCGCTTATGCCGCCATGCTGGGGAAGAAGCGAACTTTAAAGTGGGCTGTTCCCCGCACCGCAGCGGTAACGGATGCAGCCGTCTGGGATGCGTCCTTAGCAGGAGGGGCATCCGCAGAATATCCGGATGTGGCGAAGGTGACGCTGACGATTCAGGAAACCGGAAAAACTGTGCTGGCTGATGTCCGGTACAACGGAAGCGGTTTTGAGTATTCTTACAAGTTTGACTATCATCAGCTTCCTCAGATAAACAGCTATGCGAACGCCTGGCTGACAGGGGACGGAAGCCGCCGGATAGATTATCTTCCGGCGGGTGCCGCCTATGTACTGGTGGAAACGAAGGCTCCGGAGGGCTTTGCAGCTATGGATCCCCTCCTGGTTACGGTGGGGGAAGAAAAGGAACTGCAGCTTCATGAGATCTTAAATGAGAGAAAAGCTTTGGCTCTCTCAAAAGCTTCCTCCGCCACCGGAAAGGAACTGCCGGGAGCGGAGCTTGCCCTCTACTGGGCCGACGAAGCAGGAGAATTAAGCCAGACAGAGGAATACCTGGTGGCCTCCTGGATCACTGGAACCGACGGCGTATACACAGAAACGGACAGAATTAACGGACGGATTTTGGAGGGTTTTGAGGAGGGAGATTTAAAGCCTCATTTCCTCTATGACCTGCCGGATGGAACCTATTATCTTTCAGAAATAAAAGCGCCTGATTATTACCGGACGGCAGAGCCGCTGAAATTTGAGTATACAGGGACACAGAACGAAGCCGTGCAGATTGAGCGGATGATCGATGAGCCCTTTACCGGCGAACTGCTTATCCATAAGACAGATGAAAAGGGAGGCTCCCTGTCCGGAGTGGTGTTTGAACTTTCCGCCTGTGAGAAAAACGGAACTTTGGTTGCAGGATTTCCGAAGAAAATTTCCGATATCAACGGAACCGTCCATGTGGAAGGACTGCCGACAGGCAGGATAAACCCTGAGGACGGAAGCGTGGAGCCATACACCTATCGGCTGAAGGAGCTGGTTCCTCCAGAAGGCTTTGCTGTAAACCCGCAGATTCACTCCTTCCAGTTTGACGAAACAGAAGGCGAACCTGCGGAAACGATCATTCATGAGATGGAGGTGGAGAATGAGGCTACCAGGATCTATCTGGAGAAAAAGGAGCTTTCTGACCTTGGGGATGCAGGGACTGACGGGGCCTTTGTGGAAGGGGCCAGGATGGCCGTCTACCGGGTATCAGAGCTGGATGAAGAAGGCGGCTATACCTGGGCGGAGGAAGATTTGGCCGAAGAGTGGACGACTGCTAAAACGGAGGGGCGGCATCTGCTGGAAGGCCTGACGGCGGGACAGGCGTATGTGCTGGTGGAGCGGGAGGCGCCGGAGGGCTATACCCTGATGAGACCGATATTCTTTACAGTGAAAAGGGACGGCCGGGGCATTGACTCCATCTCCAATAATCTTTCTGCCATTTCTGTACACTACAGAGAAGAAAACGGGGATCCCTCCTGTGCAGACAGCAATTCCATTGACAGCATTACTTTTAAGGGAAGAACCATTGTAAAAGCAGAAACGGCGATTCTGAATGAGAAGGGGGAGGAGCTTCTGCGCTTTGTGGAAACCGGGGAGGAACATGTCTTTCACAGGGAGGACGGCCTTCGGGAAAATGGCCTGTACACCTTCGAGGAGCACACGATTTACTCTGATGGAAGCGATGTGATCACGAAGAGAAGCACCCGGCGTGTTCATTTTGATAAGGACGGCGTGTTCAGGTATGCCGGGCGGGCTGCCGCCGGACTTGCGCTTTTGCTGACAGACAGTGAGGGAGCGGCCATCACGGAGTTCCAACCAGAGGAAGGAGCCCTGGAAACTACGGTGACAAATAGAGTGAATCCGGAAAATCCGAAGGCAGTCATCAGAAGCCGGACAGGTCAGGAAGGAGAACCTCTTGAGAGAGGACAGGCAGTCATCAGCACTATTCACTGGTATAACCCGAAACATACACCGCAGGATCTTACGATCCGGGTGACGGTGAAGGAGGGGATGGAGGTGATCGATCCCTGCGACGGAACCCTGGAAAGGGATCGGGAAGCAGAAAAAGAGGAGACCGTTGTGTGGACGGTTTCACAGGCAGCGCCTCTCAGCCAGGGAAGTGTCTCCTTCGCCTCGGAGCTGACAAAGGAGGCGGAGGCGGCCGCCCTGTCTGTCACCGTTGAAAACTCAAATAAAGAAAGCTTCTCCTCAGAAAAGAGAGTTCCCGTCAGACAGGAAAACCGTCTGACTGTCTACAGTGAACTGACTGGCTCCGGAAAGGAGCAGCATAAGGGAGAAACTTCCCGTTTTACTATCAGACTCTGGAATCGAAACGGGGATGAACTGGCCGGAACTTATGCCTACACCGGAAGCTGTGACGGAACCATGAGAAGCGGCGATACCATAGAGCTTTCGGAAAATGAATTTATCACCATCGATCCAGTGCTCACCGGCTGCACCTATGAGGTAAGCAGGGAGGAAAACGGGATGGAGTCAGAAGCTCACCAGCTCAAAGGCCGGATTTCAGAGGAGGGAGCGGCCGCCTGGTTTACCAGGGAGGTGGAAGATCCCACAGAGAGGGCAGTTTTTGTCAGGGGAAATACCTATTATCTCACAGAAACCACATTCTTTTCCGATAATACAGAAGAAATAAGCGGCCGCCTGTCCTTTACCGTTGATGATCACGCCGGGATTTCCATTATTGGAGGCTACGATAAAGAAACGAAAACTATCGTAGAAAAGGCAGATCTGCTGACAGGAGAGCCGGTAGTGGGAGCCAGGCTGCAGCTTTACGAGCTGCCGGAGCTTCCAGACGGGGAGGAGACACTGACTGCGGAATGGACAACCGGGGAGGAAACATTTTCAGTGAGCGGACTGAAGCCGGGAAGAAGCTACCGCCTTAAAGAGGCTGCAGCGCCGGACGGCTACGGCTATGCCTCCGACATAACTTTTACAGTCAATGAAGACGGGGCGGCCGAAGAGATCAGAATGGAGGATCGGCCCACTCACCTGATTGTCTCCAAACAGGACATCACAAACGGAGAGGAACTGCCGGGAGCGCATCTGCAGCTCCTGGATTCGGAGGGAAAGGTGACGGATGAATGGGTTTCCGGGGAAACGCCCCACGAGATCAGAGGAAAGCTCCGGGCAGACGAAACTTATACTCTGCGGGAGACTATCCCTGCAGACGGCTTTGTCATTGCCGATGATATTGCTTTTACTGTAAACCATGACGGCAGCATCAATTATGTGGAAATGAAGGATGATACGACAAAGGTAAGAATCTATAAAAACAGGTATGTGGAGACAGAAGAGGACAAAAGGCCAGGAACCCCATCCAATGCTTTCATGGAAACCCCATCTGATACGGTACATGCAGAGGAAGCTGGGGCAGTTGCTGTGAAAGGAGCTGTTCTTCAGATTTTAAATGAGGATAAAACACCTGCCCTGTACCAGGGAAAGGAGATGATTTTTACCACCGGAGAAACCTTTACCCTGCTTGAAAAGCAGCTGACAGCAGGAAATACCTACTGGCTTCATGAAATAAAACCGGCTCCCGGATACGGATTTTCCGAGGATGTGAAATTCACTGTCAGCACTGACGGCCGGACTGATGTGGTGGTGATGGAAGATCGACAGACAAAGGCTGTTCTGTCTAAAAAGGCGATCGCCGGAGAGGAGGAGCTTTCCGGCTGTAAGATGCAGCTGGTGGATGAAAAAGGAATTATTATTGACCAGTGGCTCTCCCGGGAAACACCCCATGAGATCACGGGAATCCTGGAGGCGGGTCATACCTACCGCCTTATCGAGATAAAGCCTGCCCCCGGTTATGCCTACGCAGAGGAAGCTGTCTTTACCGTCAACCGCGACGGAACGGTCAACCAGGTGGAAATGCGCGACGATGTGACAAAGGTGGAGATTCTGAAACTGGATGCCGGAACCGGAAAGCCCCTTGCAGGAGCCAGATTTGAGATCCTTGACCAGAACGGGAAGGTCCGGGAAGCGTGGACTTCCACCGGGGAACCCCATCGGATTTATGGAAAACTGACAGCAGGGGAACACTATATCCTTCGTGAGATATCAGCTCCGGCCGGTTACCGGTCAATGGAGGATACAGAGTTTACGGTCAACGACTATGCAGATGTTCTCACCATCGTGGTGGAGAATATGAAAAAAGGCGGAGGAGGGGAAACAGACTATACGGTCCGTCTGAAAAAAGTGGACGAGGACGGGAAGCCCCTGCCTGGAGCAGGATTTACCGTGAAGGATCAGAATGGCCGCCTGCTGACCTTAGAAGAGGAACAGGGAGGAACGGTATTTAAGTTAACTTTAAAGACGCCTCAGACCATTACCGTGGAGGAAGCCCATGCGCCGGACGGATATGAAAAACTGGACGGAAGCTATCAGATACGGATTCCCAGATCCGGGGATGCAGAGATCTTAAACGGAGATTTGGCTTTTTACCAGGATACTGAAAACAGCTATGTATTCTTTGTGGTGAACAAGAAGGCTCCAGAGGTGCCGGAAACCACGAAACAGCCGGAACTGAAAGGAAAAATAACAGCAGAATATGATGAGTCTCTGTATGGAGAAGGAAGCATAAAGAAACAAAAAGACAGGCTGGAAATCCCATTCACCAAGACGGGGGACACATTTCCGGTAGAGCTGGCAGCAGGGATATTTGTTGTCTCTGCAGCAGGGCTTCTGGGACTGTGGATGGCCGGACGCAGAAAGAAGAAAAAAGGAGGCGGTAAGAAATAAAAGGTAGAGAAAAACATGGCAGGCAAAACCCTGGCACAGAGGCTGAAGGAGAAAAATTTAGTTTCGAAGAAGAGAGAATCCGTACAAAGAATGGCTGTCTGAAGTCTGTGAGGGAAGGAGGGAAAAAAGTCAAAAGGTTCATGTATGCCGGGATAGTGCTCCTTCTTGCAGTTTCAGTGTCTGCCGTCACCGGAGATGCTGCCGGAAAAGATTCCGGCAGCCTGCAGGCCGGTCTGCCATTTGCCAGGGAGCGGCAGACCAGTCAGGAAGGTTTTTCTGAATATCTCTCCAGAGAAGTTATTTATACGGCAGAGGACAGCCAAAAAGAGTTTCCTTTTCCGGAAACGATTGAGGAGGATGGATCGATATACTTTCTTGACGCTGTTCATTACGAAACGATTTCCGTGAGGAAAAATCCCAGGCAGTCTGAGAACCTGAGAATTGTGATGTCAGATTGCTTCGAAGATACAGGAGAAAACCATATCCCGGAACGGGAGATTACGGAAAACGGAAAAACGTATTATCTGAAGTCCTGGAAAACAGTGACAGCAGAAGGCGCTGCAGAGAAAAGATCTGGTGAAGAATCTGAACCGGGGGAAAAATCAGTTCAGGCGATCTATTCAGACCGTCCCCCTGGGGAGAAAGAAAAACAGGGGAGATTAAAGGGGGAACCATTCAGTTCTGACAGTGAAGGACAGGGGGATAGTACATATACAATCAAGGCTGCAGCCAGATATATTTCAAATACAGAACCGCTGAAGAGGAAATCTGCAGGGGCAAGAGTGTGGGAATGGCTGAAAAGGAGAGAAGCTGTGCTCATATCTGCCGGGGCAGGAATGATAATTATGCCGGTCATGCTGATTCTGGTCAGAAAATGCTTCAGGCGGAAATGAATGTATTTAAAGCCTGCATACCCCTGTTTTCCGGGATGCCGAAAAAGGAGAAAAAGGAGGAATCATAAAGCGTGTGAAATTTACATTAATTAAAAAATCTACCGGAAGGACCATGGGCACAGTTATTCGCTGGGGAATGGGGGCTGCGGCAATTATCCTGTTTTTGAGTCTGCTGCTCAGCGGTTCCCTGCTCTGGTATAAATACCATGATGACTGTGCAGGAAAAAAAGAATATCAGCTTATCTGCAAAATAGCAGAGACACAGACGGCGGGGGATTTCTCCCGCCTCTGCTTTCTGCCAGAGGCTTTCAATCTTCCGGTTTCGGCTTTTACCTGTCCGGAAAGCAGAAAACTTCTGTTTCTTCCGAGAATCGACGAACCGTCCCTTCGCGCACTGAACCGGGACTATGCTGCATGGCTGTACATTCCGGATACGGCAGTTAATTATCCGGTTGTATATCCGAAATCGAACAGCGATTACCTGGGAAAGACCTTTAAAAAAGAAAGCCATTCCTGTGGATGTCTGTTTTTTGAATCTTCATTTCTCCCGTTTTCCCAACCCAATACGGTGATTTACGGCCACAATATGAGGTCCGGGGAGATGTTTGGAAAACTGAAGGAGTACCTCAATGACGAATATCTGGAACAGCACAGAAAGATCTATATCTGCCGCAGCAGTATCTGGAGAGAATACAGAATCAGGGAGGTCTTCCTGACAAAAAATTCCGATATGTCCCCCTATCAGCCAGACATCGGAGCCGGGGAGACTCGTGGGGAGAACGGCACTGTTTTTCCGGTACATTCCCATATACTGACACTCTCCACCTGTCATGGAAAAAACCAGAAATTGATCCTGCAGGCAGAGCTGACTGAAGTGCTCCCTCCCCTGCTATACGGAAAAAGACGGAATCCATGCTGTGAAAGAGGGGGATTTATGGTATAATGACTGCAAAGCAGTCATTATACCTGCGCATACCGGTTTCAGCATTCACTGCTGAAAGCCGGGCGCTAAGTTCCGCCGGAGGCTGCCGTATCCGAAGGATAGGGTATAATGAAAAAACCCTGACGATGTCTGATGAAACGCATCAAAAAAGTCGGGATGTATTTGGAAGGAGGAAAAGAGATGAAGCAGTATATGAAGACCTTTTTTCTGGGAATCTGTCTGGCAGCCGTTCTTCTTACAGGATGTGCACCAGAGAAGACAGGAGAAAAGGCAGGAGTCGACTACTCCCTTGAAGAAAACTGGGCATACTGTGAGAATGGAGAAGATGAGAGGGAAGCTGACGTCTTTTTTATCTGTCCCACCGTGTTCGGAGGAACAGATGAAGAGAAAAACATGGCCATGGACGATGAGGAGACAAAAGCAAATTTTCTCGGGGCCACCAATATGGAAAAGGGAATATATGACGGAGAATGCCGCTTTTTTGCCCCCTATTACCGCCAGATCGGCCTGAATGTCTATGAGATGCCGGCAGCAGACAGGGAGGAATACCTGGAACTGGCCTATGAGGATGTACAGGACGCGTTTGAGTATTACTGTGAGGAATGGAACGATGGAAGACCGATTGTGCTGGCCGGTTTCTCCCAGGGAGCAGACATGTGCCTGAGACTGATGAAAGACTGCTTTGACGACGAAGCGCTTCAGGATCAGCTGGTAGCCTGCTATGCCATAGGCTGGAGTATTACGGAGGAGGAGCTGGAGGAAAATCCTCATATGAAAGCAGCGCAGGGAGAGGCGGACACAGGAGTGATCATCTCTTTCAACAGTGAGGCGGAGAGCATCACAGATTCTCTGATGATTCCTTCAGGGACAAAGGCTGTATCCATCAATCCCCTTAACTGGAAAACAGATGGAACAAAGGCAGATAAGAACCAGAATCTGGGAGCCTGCTTTACAGATTATGACGGAAACATTGTCAACGAGATACCGGAACTGACAGGAGCCTACATAGACAGTACCCGGGGCGCGCTGAAGGTAACGGATGTGACCCCGGAGGAGTACCCGGCGTCCTTATATATATTTGAGGACGGAATTTATCATCTGTATGACTATCAGTTCTTTTACCGGAACCTGCAGGAGAACGTAAAGACCAGGGTGGAGAGCTATATGAAGGCAGCGCAGGAAAGCTGATACAGAAGGAAAATTTTTGCAGAGAGTTTTTTATGCAGAATTCAGGACGTCAAAATTTTTTCTTCGCCAGTTGACATGTCATTTTAAAATTGATATACTAAATTACTAACATAATCACGTTATTAATTAAACTTATTAATAAAACGAATACGAAAGTGAGGAAAAATTAATGGGTACAATTATTGGCGACGGCATTACATTTGACGATGTCCTTCTGGTGCCGGCCTATTCGGAAGTGATTCCGAACCAGGTTGATTTAAGCACTTACCTGACCAAAAAGATTAAGCTCAATATTCCGCTGATGAGTGCCGGAATGGATACTGTTACAGAGCACAGGATGGCGATTGCCATGGCCAGACAGGGCGGTATCGGCATCATTCACAAAAACATGTCCATTAAGGAGCAGGCAGAAGAGGTAGACAAGGTAAAACGCTCGGAAAATGGCGTCATCACAGATCCATTCTATTTATCCCCAGAGCATACATTAAAGGATGCGGATGAGCTGATGGGCAAGTTCCGCATTTCCGGTGTCCCGATCACAGAAGGCAGGAAATTAGTGGGAATTATCACAAACCGCGACCTGAAGTTTGAGGAGGACTATTCCAAGAAGATTAAGGAATGCATGACATCCGAGAATCTTGTGACAGCCAAGGAAGGCATTACCATGCTGGAGGCGAAGAAAATCCTTGCCAAGGCCAGAGTTGAAAAGCTTCCTATCGTGGACGACGATTTCAACCTGAAGGGACTTATCACAATCAAGGACATTGAAAAGCAGATTAAATATCCGCTTTCCGCAAAGGATGAACAGGGAAGACTCTTATGCGGAGCCGCTGTGGGAATTACGGCCAACGTGCTGGAGCGTGTGGAGGCTCTGGTCAATGCAAAGGTTGACGTGATTGTGCTGGATTCCGCTCACGGACACTCTGCAAACGTAATCCGCTGTGTGAAAATGATTAAGGAGGCATATCCTGAAGTTCAGGTAGTCGCCGGAAACGTAGCGACGGGAGAGGCTACAAGAGCTTTAATCGAAGCAGGCGTTGACGCTGTCAAGGTTGGAATCGGACCGGGTTCCATCTGTACTACCCGTGTGGTTGCAGGAATCGGCGTTCCGCAGATTTCCGCGATTATGGACTGCTATGCAGTGGCCAAGGAGTACGGTATTCCGATTATCGCAGACGGCGGTATCAAGTATTCTGGAGATATTACAAAGGCAATCGCGGCCGGCGGAAGCGTGTGCATGATGGGTTCCCTGTTTGCAGGCTGTGATGAGAGCCCGGGAACTTTTGAATTATACCAGGGAAGAAAATATAAGGTTTACCGCGGTATGGGATCCATCGCTGCCATGGAAAACGGAAGCAAGGATCGCTATTTCCAGACAGACGCGAAGAAGCTGGTTCCGGAAGGCGTTGAGGGCCGGGTTGCTTACAAGGGTCTGGTTGAGGATACGGTATTCCAGCTTCTCGGAGGACTGCGTGCCGGTATGGGATACTGCGGCGCTGCAGATATTCCAACTCTCCAGGAGACAGGAAAGTTTGTGAAGATTTCGGCTGCATCTCTGAAAGAGAGCCATCCCCACGACATTCATATTACAAAAGAGGCCCCGAACTACAGCATTGAGTAGTGATCAGACTGTAGGAAAACAGAATACGGCAGCGCGTGGAGACATGACATGCAGCTGCATAGAGGAGATGAAAACAGGTGGTACCTTTTTTGGTATCACCTGTTTTTTAGAGGGTAAAAGGGGAAGGATAAGAATAGCTGTATGAGTTTGGAAGGAGAGAGAAAATGATGGAGAAAAACAGTGTAAGGGGGATGCTGAGGGATGTCAGTCTTCTGCTGATTGGCTCTCTCATTTACGGTATCGGAATCTATATGTTTGTTGTGCCGGCGAATATTGCGCCGGGCGGAGCCTCCGGCATCGCACTTATGGTCAATTTTGTGACAGGGCTTCCGGTAGGAACACTGACGCTTGTACTGAATGTGCCGCTGTTAATTTTGGCATGGTTTTATCTGAGCAAAAAATTTGCAGTGTCTACGGCAATCACCACAGCTGTCTGTTCCTTCGTGCTGGATTTTGTAGTTCCGCTTTTTATACCGGTCTACGCCGGAGATAGGCTTTTGTGCAGCCTTTACGGAGGCGTACTGGTGGGTGCCGGAATGGCTCTTATTTTCATAGCGGGGAGCACTACAGGAGGAACGGATATTCTGGGATATATACTTCAGAAAAAGAGGCCTCATATGTCCATTGGCCGCGCCCTGATGATTGTTGACGGGATTATTCTGGCCGCCTCCATCTTTGTGTTTGGAAATATTGAGGCCGCTTTGTTCGGTCTCATTTCCCTTTATGTACAGACAAAGGTAATTGACGCGATTATCTATGGCGGGGAAGTGGGCAGCATGGCTACCATTGTCACTTCTAATCCTGATGAAATCACAGAAAAGGTTATCTCCGAGCTGGACAGGACGGCAACCCTTCTGCCCGCCAAGGGGGCATACAGCAGAAAGGATACCAATGTGCTTCTCTGCACAGTCAGAAAATCACAGTTCAGCCGTCTGAAGAAGATCGTCTACGATGCAGATCCTAATGCGTTTGTTATGGTGACAGACACATCTGAGGTATTTGGCCTTGGATTCAAGGACTTTACAGAGTAAGAACGCAGAGTTCCTGCAGTGCCGGCATTCTGAGAGACGTCTGCTGTGAGGATTGTGAATGGCACCGGGCATAACTGTAGAATAACAGACAGGCGGAGGCAGGCAGTTCTGACGTTTCATTATCAGTGAATGAGGCGGAGGAATGTCTGCTTTTTTGCGCTGTGGGGAAGACCTGTTGCGTTAAAGGATATAAAAGTCGGCCCTGTAGGGCAAAAAAATGTTCCGCTGTGGTTGCGCACCTCTCATATGGGAACTGCTGCTCCGAAGCCGTGTTCGGCGGCTGGGCAGAGTCAGGATTAGAATCATTAAAAAAACTTATGCTTAAATAAAAAAAGATAAAATTGTTAAATAATTATACCTGCGCCGAGCCGCTGGCGCCCGAAGGGAGCCAAAACACCTATGCGGAGAGTGTGCCTCCCCACGGAGAGGCGGCATATCGGGAGGATATGACAGACCGATGAAAATGGAAGGTGGGGAATGAGAGAATGAATCTGAAGGAACAGACCTATGTCTGTGTGCTGGCGGAATGCGGAAATATTACAAGAGCAGCAGAGAGGCTTTTTATTTCACAGCCGGCTCTGAGTATCTACATCAGCAGCCTGGAAAAAAGTCTGGGAATCCGCCTGTTCGAGCGTGTTGGGAAAAAGTTTGTCCTGACCTGTGCGGGAGAACTGTATGTGGAAAAGGCGAGAAAAATGCTGGCCCTGAAGGCAGAGTTTGACGAGGCGCTTTCTGAGATTGCAGGGGGAAAGAGAGGGAGACTGCGGATCGGCGTTCAGCTTCGCAGGGAAACCTGGCTGATTCCTCCGGTGCTCGCAAGGTTTAAACGGGAATATCCCGATATCGAAGTGATGATACGGGAAGGGAACCATGGAGAGCTGATGCAGATGTTTGAGGCCTATGAGCTGGATCTGGTGCTGATGAACGGAGCGGACATTAAAAGCGGCATGCAGTCCCAGGAACTGTTCAGTGAGGAGCTTCTGGTGGCAGTTCCTCCCCTGAGTCCGCTCAACGAAAAAGCAGTGTGGGTGGAGGGCTCCCGCTACAGACGCCTGGAGCTGAAGTGGCTGAACGGGCAGGACATCATTCTCCCCTATCCGGGGCAGAGCCTTCGGGCGGAGGCGGAAGCGGCCTTCAGGAGGGCAGGCGTGACGCCCGGCAGAATTGAGAACATCCGCAATATTGAGATGGCAATGCAGATGGTTGCCGAGGGGCTGGGGGTGGGATTTAACAGAGAATACTACGCCATGAATATGAAATACAGAAAACGTGTCAATTATTATACAGTCGGGGACGCGGCATCAAAGTCAGCATTTGTGGCCGGATACAGGCGGGATCTTCATGTGCCGGAGCCTATGCAGAGGTTTATCGCCCTGTGCCGGGAACAGGCCTTTACGGAATGGGAAAACGGAGACAGGTAATACGAAAGATAAAACAGGAGAGGAAAAGAGGAGAAGTCCCCAGGCAGGCTGGAAAAGGATATAACAGCGATCCATAAAAAAAGCAAATACTAACAGTAAGATTTTTGAATTATACAGAAACCTTCTCTGTCGGATATACTTTCATCAGACAGCGGCAGGCGGCCCAAAGCCGCAGCGGCAGAACGGAAAGCATTTGGACAGAGGAGGTATTTTTTTATCTATGGACAAGAAACAGTTGTATGCCTGTATCGACGGCATGGCTGCTGAGATGGCAGCTATGGCTGACGACATTTTTGATCACCCGGAGCTGGGGATGGAGGAGTTTCATGCTCTGGATCTCCTGACAGGTTGGCTTGAGCGGGAGGGCTTTCAGGTGGAGAGGGGAGTGGGAGGCCTTAAGACAGCCTTTCGGGCAGTATGGAACCACGGGGAGGGGGGACCGAATATCGGTCTTCTCTGTGAGTATGATGCCCTGGAAGGGATCGGACATGCCTGTGCCCATCATCTGCAGGGGCCGTCAGTTCTGGCTGCGGCAGCAGCACTCAAGCGGGCAGAATTTGCAGAAAACTATAGCGTTACCATTTATGGAACCCCGGCAGAGGAAAGTGTGAGCGGGAAAATTCTGATGCTCAAAAACGGCGTATCGTTTGAGGAGCTGGATGTGGCTCTGATGATGCATGGAAACGGATGTACCCAGGTTGATGTGAAGTCCCTTGCGCTCTCCAGATATAAGGTGATTTATCACGGGGTCAGCGCACATGCAGCTGTAAAGCCGGAGAATGGGCGGAGTGCTCTGGATGGACTGCTTCTGGCGTTTCAGGGGACGGAATTTCTGCGAGAGCATGTGGCGGAGGACGTGAAGATCCATTATACCGTGGTGAGCTGCGGCGGTACTCCGGCTAACATTGTCCCTGCACAGGCAGAGGGCAGTTTCTACATCCGCTCATACAGCAGAGCCTGTCTGGATACAGTGGCAGAACGGTTTAAGAAGGTGCTGAAAGGGGCGGCCATGATGACAGAGACCGAGGTTGAGATTATAGAGGAAAAAGCCATCGACAGTAAAATTCCCTGCATCGGCCTTAATGATCTGCTGATGAAGAATGCCGAGGAGGCGGGAGCACCCAGAATCCGGGCACCCAGGGAAAAGACAGGTTCCACGGATTTCGGAAACATCATGCACAGAATACCAGGCTCCTGCATCCGCGTTGCATTTGTGGAGGAAGGGACAGCTTCACACTCGGAACAGTTTTTAAAGGCTGGAAAGACAGAGGAGGCCCACAGCGCTGTCGTTTACGGAGCCAGGATTCTGGCGGGAACTGCTGCTGATTTAATTGAAAATCCTGATTATCTGAAAAAGATAAAGGAGGAATTCAGGGAGAAGCTCCGGCAGGAGAGGGAGGTCTCCGTCCTGCAGAAGGAAATACAGGAGCAGAGAATACGCAGTTTAAATGATTGAATGTACAGCCCTTTTTTCATAGAGCTGCAAAAGAGAGGACAACACATATGAGCGAAAAAACGAAGAAACCATTTAAGATGCCCCATACCTTTGTGATCATTTTCACCATTATTCTGGCGGCAGTTGCTCTGACCTGGATCATTCCGGCCGGGGAGTATGCAAGATTTGAGAATGCAGAGGGGATTAAGATCATTGATCCGAGCCAGTTTTCCTATATTGCCAGGACACCTGTAAATCCGCTTCTGATACCGCTGTATATTGTCAAGGCATTCATCAAGCAGATCGACCTGATGCTGGTGATTCTGTTTGCGGGAGGAGCCTTCCATATGGTGACACAGACCGGGGCGCTTCACGCGGTTGTGGCAAAGCTGGCTAAAACCTTTTCCGGCAGGCTCTATATTTTTATCCCCCCTCTGACACTGGTATTCGGTCTGATCTGCACCACCCAGGGGGTTAACCTGTTTATCGCCTTTGCGCCGATTATGGTAATGCTTGCCATGGCGATGGGGCTTGATTCCATCACAGGCGCATCCATTATTCTGCTGGGAGGAGCTGTGGGATTTTCCACAGGTCCGTTAAACATCAATACCACCATCGTGGCACAGAAGATTGCGGAGCTGCCGCTGTACTCAGGTATTGGATACCGGTTTGTCTGTTTCGGCGTGTTCTACGTGGTCACGAATGTGTATCTGATCCGATATGCCATGAGGATTCACAAAAATCCGGAATTAAGCCCCATGTACGATCTGGACAGACAGAGTGATTTTAAGGATCGCGCAGATCTGGAATCCTTTGGAAGCATGAACCTTCGGAAAGCTTTGATTATGGCAGCCTTCTTTGCAGCTCTCATAGCAATTGTATACGGGGGAGTGAAGCTTGACTGGGATATGGAGGAAACAGCCGCCATGTTCCTGGGGCTTGCCATCGCTGCCGGTGCGATTGCCGGATTTGGCCCGTCCAGAATTTCAAAGGACTTCCTGGACGGCTGCAAAAAAATGCTGAGCGCGGCATTTATTATCGGAATGGCAACGGCAATCGGAAGCATTCTGACTGCGGGGAATATTATTGACACAGTGGTTCATGCACTGGCAGGCGGCCTTTCCAGCGTCCCGTCCGTTCTTCAGGCTCCGGCTATGCTTTTGGCCAATACGATTATCAATGTATTTCTCACATCGGGAAGCGGGCAGGCGGCAGCGGTGATGCCGATTATGACGCCGCTTTCCGATCTGCTGGGCGTGACCAGGCAGACGGCGGTTCTGGCCTTTAACTTCGGGGATGGCTTCTGCAACTATGTACTGCCCACCTCCACCGCTCTGATGGGCATTATCAGCGCGGCGAATATTCCATATGACAGATGGATGAAATTTATGTGGAAGCTGTTTCTCATCTGGCTTCTGGTGGGAGCTGTGCTTTTGATTATCGCGCAGGCAATTCATTTCGGGCCCATGTAGCCGGCCGCGGGCGATCCAGCATAAGACATACCGCTGCCACAAAAATTTCCGTGACAGGAAAAGTAAACCAGACAAAGGTCAGCCCCTTATAGTGGAACAGCCAGGCCAGGGGGACCAGGAGAACGACCTGGCGAAGCACAGTCACCAGCAGGCTGGTTCTCCCTCGCCCGGCGCTCTGAAAATATACGGTATACATCATTCCCAGGGCGGCGAACGGGAAACTGAGGGAGATGATCCGAAGCCCGATGCAGCCGATGGAGAGGACAGCCAGTTCGGCTGTGAAGATGGAAAGAAGGCCTTCGGGGGCGATCATAAATGCACCCAGGGCGGTGAGCATGACAGCCAGGGAGAGTTTTATGGAGCAGCCAAGCACCTGCCGCTCCCGCTGGGGCTGTTCTGCTCCGTGGTAAAAACTGATTAAAGGCAGGATAACCTGCTGAAGCCCCATGAGGGGAATGAAGAAAAAGGTCTGAAGCTTGTAGTAGATGCCCAGAACTAAAACTGCGCTCTCAGAAAACTGCTTCAGGACCAGATTGAGTCCGACAATATAGAGAGTGTTGAGGGACTGCATGGCGATAGCCGGAAGCCCTGCCCGGTAAATTCTAATGCAGTCAGCAGGCAGCACACGTCCGCTGAACACGGGAAAACGCCGGAAAACAGGGAGGATCACGATGAACATGGCCAGCCACTGCCCGAGAACGGTGGCGATAGCAGCTCCACGTATTCCCATGGCGGGAAGTCCGAAGAGGCCATAGATCAGAATGGGATCCAGGAGGATATTCAAAACGGCTCCGGCAATCTGGGCAAGCATGGGCAGAACGGTGTTTCCTTTTGCCTGAAGGAGCTTGGTGGCATTAGCCTCTGCAAACAGGCCAAAGGAAAACAGGAATACGATATGGGCATACTGAAGTCCGCTTTCCCTGACGGCCTGCTGACTGGAGGAAATGGAAAAGTATCCGCAGATTCCCCACATGGCTGTCAGGGTAAAGATGAGATAGTTGAAAATCCCGAGAAAAAGGCCGCTGGCAATCAGAGAATGTTTCTCTCTGATCATTTCAGAGGAGCCCCCTGCTTTTTGTCCGTCCATGTGAGATACCAGAAGACCGAGTCCGCTTCCGGTACCTGTGGCGAGAGCTGTCATAAAGAGCTGAATCGGATAAATCAGGGAAAGGGCTGCCAGTCCGTCAGAAGAATACCGGGCGACAAAATAGCTGTCAGCGATATTGTAGATGGACTGAATCAGGAGCGAAAACATGACAGGTAGCGATAGCTTGATGAGGCGGTTCCATATAGATGGCTGCTGCATAGTCAATTCTCCTTTCTTTTGGTGGATATCATAAAGTATGGAGTAACTACACAGTCAAGATAAAATTTTAGTGGAAGGAAAATTTCCGGAGGCGAGATTCAGACGGCGGAGTACTCTTTTGGGGACGGATTCTGATCCCTCAGTTCTTTTTTACCAGGTGAGCCTTCACCTCGCAGTAGTAATCCTTTATGTAATCGAAAAGCTGCATTCCCAGCTCATCAGCGTATACGGCATCTGTTTCCCAGCCATTTTCATCAAGCCATCTGAGAAATGGCCCGAAGTCAGCCTGATCATCCATAATATGCAGAATAAAAACAGCATACTTTCCGGCCGGTATTGTATAGAGTGTGTCCGGGTTTTCAAGAGGGAGAGGAACGCCGTCTGGCTTGATGTATTCCCGGAATTTATAAAACTGTCCCTGACACATAAACTGCGGATCAATCATGTAGCCGTATTTGCGCCGGATAGATCCGGCCCTTTGCAGCCCGGTACTCACAGCCTCCTGAAGATTCGCATGGTAGGAGGTTTCGTCGCGCTTCATCACTCCGGCAATTACCGTCTCGGCCGGAAGGGTTTTGAGGCGGATTTCGGAAATGCCGTGATCCAGAGAACGGGCAGCCTCATCAATTTTTTCATTCTCAGCCTCATACCAGGAGATGTCGTCCGCTACCTGTCTGTAAAAATCGCTGAGCCGCAGTGCCTCACTTCTGTATTCCATTAAAAGCTCTGTAACCTTCTTATTGTCATGGGAGCCCAGAATCTGGCGAATCCGTTTCAGAGGAATATTCAGTTTCCGGCAGGTGGTAATAATATCCAGCTGCCAGAGATTGAAACGGGAATAATAGCGGTACTGGTTGGACTCATCGGTGTAATCTGGCACGAGAAGCCCCGTCTTGCTGTAAAAATGCGGGGTATCCTTGGAAATACCCGTAATTTTGCTTACTTCCCCTATGAGATAGCGTCCCTGATTCATTCTGTACCCTTCCCTTTCCGGCTGAGCATGAGGACTGCTGTGACAATCAGTGCAAGCCCGGCAATGTCCACAGTCGTGAAGCTGGTGTGCAGCCAGAGCGCGGAAATCACAGTGGCGGAAACAGGTTCAATACAGGCCAGCATGCTGGCCTTTACGGAGCCTATATCGCTGACCCCCTGAAGATAGAGCGTAAAGGCCAGAGCTGTTCCCAGAACGACAATAGCTGCCACACCCATCACCATGGCAGGGGAAAAGGATATGCGATAATTCCAGTATCCGGTCAGAAAGAAGAGGAAGATCCCTCCGATGAGCATCCCATAGCCAGTGACAACGGTGCTTCCCCAGCGGGCGATGAGACTGCCCGGAAGCATGGTATAGAGTACGAGGGCAACGGCAGAGGAAAGTCCCCAGGAAAGCCCTTCTGGAGAGATGACCAGAGAATCTAGCTTACCGTGGGTTGCCAGCAGAAAGGTGCCTGAGACGGCCAGAACAATGGCAAATACCTCCTTCCCTGAAGGCAGCCGCCTTGCCAGAAAACAGGAGACGACCATGATCAGGGCAGGCCCCAGGTACTGAAGAACTGTGGCGGTACCAGCATTTGAATAGGAGATGGCAGTCAGGTAGGTAAGCTGGCAGGTCGTAAGACCGAGGACAGAAAAGAGAAGCAGTCTGATCAGGCTGCTTTTTTCTGTCAGGATTCCTTTCATGGCAGTGCGGTGGCCGGGAAAGGATACAGCTAACAGGACGATTCCGGCGAAAAGCATTCTCGTGACGGTGAGCCATGAGGGGTCGACGGCTTCAAAGGAAAAGAGGAACTGTCCGCAGGTTCCTGAAAATCCCCAGAGGATGCCGCCTGCCAGGGCAGACAGGATGCCTCGGAGCGTGTTTGGTTGAGTCATAGTTATATCTCCATTTCTGTGTTTCATATTTGCCGCTGGGCAGACAGCAGGCTGCTTCAATGTGCCTCGGGGAACATCTTTGGGCCTGTCCGTTTTTTCTCCCGCCGCTTTTTTTTGCCTCCGGTTCTGACAGGAAAAAGAGACAGAGAGCAAGCCTTTCAAGCGACGGCTCTATTATAAGGGAAAACTCCGCCTGGGGTAAAGAAAAAACAGAAAGAAAAAGTGACTTTCACAGAAATTGATGGTATGATGAAAAAGATTGACAGACAAAAACAGCAAAATCAGGAAATGGGGAGAATGGATTGAATCGGAAAATGCCACTGACAGAGACGGTAAGGCTGGGGAAGACAGCCAGAGAGGAGAAAAGACTGGTTCTGGGAGATGGGGGGAACGGTCAGGATCTGCTGTACCTTCAGGTATATGAGTACTACAGGGAGCTGATCCGCTCAGGCATGCTGCGGCCGGGAACGAAACTGCCGTCCATCCGGAAATGTTCCGTACAGCTTGAGCTTTCAAGGACAACGGTGGAAACGGCCTATATGATGCTGGCTGCGGAGGGATATATTGTGTCAAGGCCTCAAAGCGGCTACTATGTGACAGAATTTGCCAAGGCCCAAAAAGAGGAGTGGGAGAACCGAAAGCAGGAGAGAGAGGCAGAGCTTCCCTTTGACTTCTCTTCTTCCCGTGTCGATCGGGAAAGTTTCCGGTTCGAGGTGTGGAGGCGGTATGTAAAGAGCGCCCTCAGGCAGGATGAAAGGCTGCTTTCCTACGGCGAACCTCAGGGAGAGGCTGAATTGAGGGAGGAACTCTGCCGCTATCTGAACCGCCACAGAAATGTGATCTGTACGCCGGAGCAGATTGTGGTGGGAGCAGGCGTGCAGAGTCTTTTGAATATCCTCTGCCCCATGGTAAAGGAGAGGAGACAGGTGATCATGCATAACCCGGGATTCCATCAGGGCCGCACGATTTTCGAGGATCACGGCTTTCATGTCACCGGAATGCCCGCAGAGGGGAAAATGCCTGCTCCCGGCAGCATCTATTATCTGACGCCGTCACAGCTGACAAGCTGGGGAGATGTGATGGGGATGAGAGAGCGGATGGAACTTATAAGGGAGGCCAGGAAGCGGGATGTCCTTATCATTGAGGATGACTATAACAGTGAGTTCTGCTATTACAGCCGTCCTGTCTCATCCCTTCAGGGGCTTTCGGGAGGGCGCGGGGTAGTCTATATGGGGACATTTTCCAGGCTTCTTCTGCCGTCCATCCGTCTGAGTTTTATGGTGCTTGCGCCTGAACTCCTGGACGTATATAAAAATAGAGGAAAATTTTATAACCAGACAGCGTCAAAGGCAGAACAGATTGCTCTCTGTCAGTTTATCCGGGACGGCCACCTGGAAGGGCAGATAAGAAAATCCAGAAGGCTGTACAGCCAGAAGGCAAAGCTCCTTGGAGCTGAAATTGAGAAAGTGTTCGGGGATAAGGCGAAGGCCTGTCTGGGAGAGGCAGGATTTCTTGTGCTGATGGAGCTTAAGACGAAACTTTCACACAGGGAGATCAGGGAGCGCGCCAAGGCGTCGGGAGTGGGAATCCGCACAGTGGAACAGGGAGAGCAGTGCGGGGAGGAGGCAGGAGTAAAACGGCTTCTGCTCTCCTGCGCATCCCTACCCTCCAGCCAGTATGAGGAGGCTCTGCTGCGGCTGAAGGCCGCTCTTGAGTGAAAAAGAAGAAACGAAGAAACGACGGAATTTAATTTCTTGTGTGTGGCAGCCTTGTCCGGACGATTCTTTTTTTCAGTTCAGAAAAGCTGAAGGGGATCAGCGGGTAAATATAGCTCTTTCCTGCGATTGTCCTGTTAAAGATGAGGGCGGCAAGGCAGAAAACAGTTCCTGCAATGAAGCCCCACAGGTTAAAGACAGAGGTCAGAATCAGCAGAAGCACCCGCATAAATTTGAGGGCATATCCCAGCTCATAGCTGGACTGGGAGTAGTTGGCGATTGTCACAAAGGCCATGTAGAGCATGGTCTCACTGTTAAACCAGCCGGATTTAACGGAGTATTCACCCAGCACGATTCCGGCGATCACGCTCAGGGGAGTTGTCAGCATGCTGGGGGTGTTTACTGCCGCCAGCCGCAGTCCGTCTATGGCAAATTCCAGAATCAGCAGCTGGAAAATCAGCGCCACATGGATCTCGTCAGAGAGGCGGATAAATTCCAGCCAGTGGGGAATCCACTGGGGATTCTGCATAAACAGCAGCCACACAGGCGTCAGAAACAGGGTGAGGAAGGAGATCACCAGTCTGGAAAGGCGCAGATAAGTTCCTGTAAAAGGCGGAAAATAGTAATCGTCCGCCTCCTCCACAATGTCGAAAATTGAGGACGGCAGGATCATGGCAGCCGGCGAATTATCCACCAGAATCACAAGACTGCCCTCCAGAATAGAGGCTGCCGCCGTGTCAGGCCTTTCGGAAAAACGGAATTTTGGGAAAGGATTGTACCATTTGTAGGGATAAATGCACTCGGCAAGACTCTCCTGGTTCATAGTCAGAGCGTCCACCTGCAGGTTTTCAATCCTGCCTTTGATCCGGGAGAGAAGCTCTTTGTCAACCCTTCCATCCATATAGCAGAGGGCGATGTCTGTGTGAGATTTATCGCCTGCCTGCATGATCTCAATGGTCATCTGTGGATCGCGGATGCGCCGCCGGATCAGGGCCGTGTTGAACACAAGCGTCTCCACAAAGCCGTCCCGGGATCCGCGCAGAACCTTGTCCTTGTCAGGCTCTGCCACTCCTCTGGCCGGATAAGTACGGCAGTCGATGGCAAAGCATTTGTCATAGCCGTCGATAAAAAGACAGGGCACGCCGGATAAGATCTGCACCGCTATCTGCTCATCGTCCGTCAGGAGCCCCACCTCACAGTAGGGGATATAGAGTTTGGAGAAATCGTGGGCTGTTTTCGGCATTGTATCGGCTCTGACCGCGGAAAAGCCCTGAAGAATTCTCAAAAGTGTGTCATCTTTCACAAAGCCGTCCACGAAATAGACACAGGCGTCCCGATCCCCCACCCGAACCACGCGGTATACCACATCAAAATTTTCATTTACCCGCAGGAGCTGATGAAAATGACGCAGATTTACCTCCAGTTTATTAGAAATTTCCATGAAAAAACTCCTCTCATAGGGCTGCAGCGAAAAAAGATGGCCGACAGTCTGGGACAGACGTTCGGGCCGCAGCGTTTTATGTTGGAAAGTATGCTCAGGTTTGCACTGAAATATGAGAGCCCCAGAACAAAAATTTTACAATGTGAAAAAATGATACATTTATATGTTAAGAAATGATAAAATTGGTAACAGTTCAGCCATATATCTTCTTGCCCGCTTGAAGCGGACAAGAAGCGTCTGGCGTCCGCCCTATGAAGATTAGGACAGGAAAACTCTTATGAAAGCACGCTTTCAACGCATTTTCCTGTCCTAATCTTCGCATGGCTGAACTGTCACTAAAATTGTGCAAAATGACAGAAAATGCATTGACAGATTTGTTTTAAAATGTTATATTGAACAAAGCAAAACTATTCAATGTATCGGTCTGCAGAACGTGACCAAAAGAGCCGTTTTCTAGGGGGAGAAACGGTTCTTTTTTATATAAAAACGCTCCGCGGGGATCGGACTGCGGCGGGAAGGAAAACGCCGCTTTTGGGGGCTGCAGCTGCGCTTTTCATTGCGGCAAGTTTTGGGGGATTCTGGGAAAGATATTTATAATGTATAGGTATAATGTATGGTGAAAAAGCCGGAGCGCACCGGCAAGCGGAGGAAAATAAAATGGGAGTATTTCAGGCTGCAGCAAATATAAAGAAACTGGGAAAGAAAAAGAAGGTGAGGAATGCAGTGACCCTGGCAGCGGTGGTGCTGTCTGCTCTTCTGCAGTCCTTTGTGATCCAGGTATTTATCCGGCCGGCAGGACTTCTGTCAGGGGGCTTTACAGGGATCGCAATTCTGATCGATATGGTGACCTCTCTCTTTGGCCACAGCTTTTCCACCTCGCTGGGCATGCTGGCTCTCAATATACCGGTTGCCCTGCTGTGCAGCCGGAGCATCAGCCTCAGGTTTACCGTATTTTCACTGATTCAGGTTGCCTGCTCCAGCCTCTTTCTTCAGATATTTCACTTTACCCCGATGTTTGACGACATCATGCTCAATGTTATTTTCGGCGGCTTCTTACTGGGCACGTCCATCGTGATTGCTCTTAAGGGAAATGCCTCCACAGGGGGGACGGACTTTATCGCCCTCTATGTGTCAAACAAGACAGGACAGTCTATCTGGACCTGGGTTTTTGTGGGAAATGTGGTGCTGTTCTGTATTTTTGGACTGATCTTCGGATGGATGGGAGCCGGTTACTCTATCATCTTCCAGTTCATCAGCACAAAGACCATCTCCTCCTTCCATCACAGGTACGAGAGGGTGACGCTCCAGATCACGACGGAAAAGGCAGAGCAGGTGATGAAGGCCTATGTGGGACAGTACCGTCATGGAATATCCTGTGTGGAGGCTGTAGGCGGCTACAGCGGGCGGAAGATGTACGTCCTCCACACCGTTGTGTCTGCCTATGAGGCGGCTGACATAGTAGCTCTGATGAGAGAGGCGGATCCTCATGTTATCGTTAACCAGTTTAAAACCACCCAGTTTTACGGAAAATTTTATCAGGCGCCGATGGAGTAGCAGGTTTTCACGGGATAGGTGCCGGATAATTTCCGCCGGGCGGATCCTGGCAAAAAGGCTTGACGAAAACAGCAATAGCGTTAATAATAGTCACGGGAAGAGGCAGCATTTCCGCACACAGGCTGCCGGCCAGGAGGTTCTGAAGGCTGCGAGAGCCAGAGCCTGCAGGAAGGGCTGCACAATCATAAAACAACAAGGAGGAAGAGGGATGCCCGCCGCATCCCTCTGTTTTAGCTATGCATACAGAAAAAATGGAAGAATTTGAGAGGGCCGGGATGCTCCTTGGGACAGAGGGGCTGAGCCGTCTGGGGGAGAGTACGGTAGCCGTATTCGGCGTGGGGGGAGTGGGCTCCCACTGTATAGAGGCCCTGGCCAGAGGAGGCGTCGGACGGCTGGTGCTGGCAGACAGCGATGTGGTCTCGAGGAGCAATATAAACCGCCAGAGTGTAGCCTTTCAGAGCACCATAGGGAAATTTAAGACAAAGGTGATGGAGAATATCATCCACGAGATCTGCCCGAATACGGAGGTTATCACAATCGAGGCCTTCGTGCTTCCGGAAAATCTCGAGGAGCTGCTCTGCGGGGTGACAGAGAAGCTGGATTATATTGTGGACGCCATCGATACGGTGGCGGCAAAGCTCGCTTTGGCAGAATTTGCAAAGAAGCATGGGATTCCTCTGATCGCATCCATGGGAACCGGCAATAAGCTGCACCCGGGGCTGTTTAAAATTGCGGATATTACGGAAACATCTGTGTGCCCTCTGTGCAGGGTAATGAGGAGAGAGCTGAAAAAAAGAGGAATCGAGTCGCTTAAGGTTTTGTATTCCACAGAGCCGCCGTTAAAGCCGGTTCCCCCCTCTGCTCAGACGGAAGAGCAGGAGCCTGCCGGAGATGTTCCCAAAGACGGTCTGGAAAAAGGGCATCCCCAGGAAGACGCGCAGGCTCCCAGAAAGCGGGCCATTCCCGGCAGTGTGTCCTTTGTCCCGCCGGCAGCCGGAATCATGATCGCCGGCCAGGTAATCAGGGATCTGACAGGAATACATTAAGTACAGGCAGATGATCTTTTCCCCAACCAGTTCCTTTTTATCAGAAACATGTGTATAATGAAAAATAACTGAGCGTGAGGGAGGGGTTAAATGAAAAAACAAAAGAAGAACAGCGTCCTGATGACAGAGGGGGTAATATGGAAGCAGCTCATTGCCTTTTCCATCCCTCTGCTGATCGGAAATCTGTTCCAGCAGCTCTATAATACAGTGGATTCTGTGGTGGTGGGGCAGTTTATCGGCAGCGAGGCCCTGGCGGCTGTGGGGTCCAGCAACTCGCTGATCAACCTGATTATCGGAATGTTTATGGGAATTTCCGTTGGAGCAGGAGTGATTATTTCCCAGTATTACGGGGCCAAAAGTGCAGAAAAGATGAGCTGGGCAGTCCACACGTCCATGGCCCTGAGCCTGGTGGGAGGCGTGGTGCTGACTGTCGTCGGAGTGGCGTTTTCCCCGGTCATCCTGCGGTGGATGAAAACACCGGAGGAGGTGCTTGCAAACTCCAATCTGTATTTCAGGATCTATTTTCTGGGGGCCACCTTCAATCTGGTCTACAATATGGGAGCGGGAATTCTGAGGGCGGTGGGAGATTCTATGAGACCTCTCTACTACCTGTGCGTGTCATCGGTAGTAAACATTGTCCTGGATCTCCTCTTTGTGAGCCAGCTTCACATGGGAGTGGACGGCGTGGCATGGGCTACGATTATCTCCCAGCTTATCTCAGCCGTACTGACGGTGTGGGCGCTGATGACTTCAGACGATATCTACCGTCTGGAGCTTAAAAAGCTGAAGATTGATTTCCGGATGATGAAGCGGATTCTGAATATGGGAATTCCAAGCGGCATACAGCAGTCGATTATCTCCCTCTCCAACGTGATTGTCCAGGCTAATGTAAATGTGTACGGCGCCATGGCCATGGCGGGCTTCGGAGCCTACAATAAAGTGGACGGCTTCGTGGTTCTGCCCATGCAGAGCTTTTGCATGGCCGCCACGACCTTTACAGGACAGAACATCGGAGCCAGGAGGATGGATCGGGTAAAGAAGGGGCTGTTCCAGGGAATGGTCATCTGTTCCATCTACACGATAGGTGTGTCTGTGCTTCTGTTTTTTAAAGCCCACTCGATTCTGGAAATCTTTTCTTCGGATCCGGGAGTCATTTCTTATGGGCTTAAGACTATGATTGTCATGGTTCCGTTTTACCTCCTGCTTTCAGCCCACCAGATTCTGATGGGAACCATGAGAGGAGCGGGAAAATCCATGCAGACTATGCTGATTTCCGTGGGAAACATGTGCGTGCTGCGGGTGATTTATATTAATCTGTTTGTCCCTCTGTTTCCCAGCTTTGATGCAGTCATGTGGTGCTATCCCATAACCTGGGCGACGACGGTTCTCATGGATCTGGCCTATATGAAATGGGGCCGGTGGCTGGGACAGGCAGGAGACAGGAAGAAAAAAGGACATTAGAAGAAACGACATTAGAAGAAACGATGCCGCAGAGGCAGGCGGATCTGCCGGACGGCAGCTCTGCGAAAAGAAGTAAACAAGGAGATTACACAATGAGAGATGGATTTTTACGGGTGGCTGCGGCCACTCCTGAGGTAAAGGTAGCCGATGTGCAGTTTAACAGGGAGGAGATCTGCCGGCTGATCGGAGAGGGAAGGGAAAAGAAGGCCAAAATCATGGTATTCCCGGAGCTCTGTCTGACTGCCTACACCTGCGGGGATCTGTTTATCCAGAAGCCTCTTCTGACGGCTGTAAAGAGGGAGCTGAAGGCTCTTGCGGCCTTTACTGCCGGAAGCGATATGCTGGTTTTTGTGGGACTTCCGTGGGAGTATAACAATAAGCTGTACAATGTGGCGGCAGCCATCCAGAACGGCCGTATCCTGGGCCTTGTGCCGAAAATCTGGATTCCAAACTACTCTGAGTTCTACGAGAGGCGCCATTTTAATCCATGGGAGTTCGGCACAGTGACAGTGGAGTTTGACGGGCAGAAGATTCCCCTCGGAACGAAGATTATTTTTTCCTGCAAAAATGTGGAAAACCTGGCAGTGGGAGCTGAGATCTGTGAGGACGTCTGGGTTCTGAACCCGCCGAGTATTGCCCATGCGGCGGCAGGGGCCACGGTGATCGTGAACTGTTCTGCCAGCGATGAGACTACGGGAAAGGCGGATTACAGGAGAAGCCTGATTTCCGGTCAGTCTGCAAGGCTTCTGTGCGCCTATGTCTATGCCAATGCAGGGGAGGGAGAGTCCACCCAGGATCTGGTGTTCGGCGGACAGAATATTATTGCGGAAAATGGAAATATCCTGCGGGAGTCCAGGCGGTTTGAGAACGAGACCATCTACGCGGACATTGATCTGGAGAGGCTGGAATGCGAGCGCAGGAGGATGACGACCTACCAGACAGAGGGCAGGGAGGATTATCTCTTCGTGGAGTTCGAGCTGGATCTCGATGAGGAAAAAACATGGGGGGAGGAAAATGGGCAGGAAGCGAAAAACTCCGGCTATGACAGCCTGGAGCGCTTTGTCGATCCATCCCCCTTCGTGCCGGGCAATGAGGCCGACAGGGCAAGAAGATGCGAGGAAATTCTGATGATTCAGGCCATGGGCCTGAAAAAGCGCCTGGTTCACACCCACTGCCAAAATGCCGTGGTGGGAATATCAGGAGGGCTTGATTCCACTCTGGCCTTGTTAGTGACCGTGAAGGCCTTTGACATGGCAGGGATTCCCAGGAGCCAGATTTACTCTGTGACCATGCCCTGCTTCGGCACCACAGACCGCACCTACAATAATGCCTGCCTTCTGACGAGAAAGCTGGGGGCGACGCTGATGGAGGTGGACATCCGCGATGCAGTCAATACCCACTTCCGGGATATCAACCACGATCCTTCCGTCCACGATGTGACCTATGAAAACTCCCAGGCCAGAGAGAGGACGCAGGTTCTCATGGATATTGCAAACCAGGCCGGAGGAATGGTCATCGGCACAGGAGACATGTCGGAGCTGGCGCTGGGCTGGGCCACCTACAACGGGGATCATATGTCCATGTACGGCGTCAACGCCTCCGTGCCGAAGACACTGGTGCGCCATCTGGTAAGGTACTTTGCTGACACCTGCGGGGAGGAGGAGCTTAAAAACGTGCTTCTCGACATTCTCGACACTCCGGTGAGCCCGGAGCTGCTTCCGCCGGAGGACAACGGAACCATTGCCCAGAAGACAGAGGATCTGGTAGGGCCCTATGAGCTTCACGACTTCTTCCTCTACTACATTCTCAGATACGGATACCATCCCGGCAAGATTTTCCGACTGGCCGTCTTTGCTTTTGACGGAGCCTATGACAGAAAAACCATTCTCAAATGGCTCAAGGTATTTTACAGGAGATTTTTCAATCAGCAGTTTAAGCGTTCCTGCCTGCCGGACGGCCCTAAGGTAGGCTCCGCGGCAGTATCGCCCCGCGGAGATCTGAGGATGCCCAGCGATGCGGCGAGCCGCCTGTGGCTGGAAGAGGTCGAGGCGCTTGAGAGCAGGGAGGAGCACGCTTCGGAGGTGCGCTCATGATAACCAGCACGTCAAATTCACAGGTGAAGCAGGTATCGGCGATTGCCAAAAGGGCGAAAGCCAGAAGAGAGAGCGGGCTGTTTATCGTAGAGGGCGAGAAGATGTTCTCGGAGCTCCCGAAAGAGAGGCTTCACCGCACTTATGTGACAGAGAGTTTTTTAAGGCAGCAGGGCGAGGAGGCAGACCGCCTGCTTGCCGGCTGCCGCTATGAGACAGTGACCGACGAGGTAATGAAGGCAATGGCCGATACCCAGACGCCCCAGGGCATTCTGGCACTGTGCAGGCAGTTTTCCTATGAGCTCTCAGATATTTTGGGAGAGAGGAAGGAGGGAGACGAACATACACAGGAGAAGGCTCCGGCTCAGCTTGTCATTCTGGAAACCCTCCAGGATCCCGGAAATCTGGGAACAATTCTGCGGGCCGGGGAGGGGGCCGGGATTACAGGCGTGATCATGAACAGCACCACAGCAGATATCTATAATCCCAAGGTAATCCGCTCTACGATGGGCTCTGTATACCGGGTTCCCTTCGTCTATGTGGAGGATCTGGCCGGCGCCGTCAGAAGAGTTAAGCAGGCCGGTGTCCGCCTGTACGCGGCTCATCTGAAGGGAGAGAAAAATTATGACCAGCAGGATTATACAGGGAGTACGGGCTTTCTGATTGGAAACGAGGCCAACGGGCTGAGCGACGAGACGGCAGAGCTGGCCGATGCATATATTAAAATTCCCATGCTGGGAAAGGTGGAGTCTCTGAACGCGGCTGTAGCGGCCTCCATCCTCATGTACGAAACGGCGAGACAGAGGAGAAACGGGAAGGGGCAGAAGATAGATTAATTATGTCAAATATTGACAATTTTCTTAAATATTCCTGACAAAGCTTGAAAAAAGTCTGAAAACAGGGTATACTAGCTCATACATACAGTGAGAACCTGGTTCATAAGATCAGCCAGAGAGGAGTGAGAATTTATGGAATGGGTTGTATGGCTGGCAGCTTTTGTAATACTGATAGGAATTGAGGCGGCGACGCTGAATCTCTGCACGATCTGGTTTGCCATAGGAGCGCTCGTTTCGTTTTTTCTGACCTTTACAGGAATGGAGAGATACGGGCAGGTGGCTGTGTTCTTTATCGTTTCCTGTGTGCTCCTTATTTTTACCAGGCCTTTGGCCGTGAGATATATCAATAAGAATACGGTAAAGACGAATGTGGAAGGGCTCATCGGAAAGAAGGCCAGGATCACAGAGGCCGTGGACAATGACAGCGCCTCGGGGGCAGCTGTGGTGGAGGGCCAGGAGTGGACGGCCCGCTCCTCAGACGGAAGCCCCATTGAGGAGGGCGCTCTGGTTGAGATCACAGAGGTTCAGGGAGTCAAACTGATGGTGAGGAAAGTCAAGGAGGGACAGTAGTATGCCATTTATTGCTTTTATTATTCTTGTGGTCATCGTGCTATTGATACTTTTTTCCTGTATCAAAATCGTGCCGCAGGCTCAGGCCCTTGTGGTGGAGAGATTGGGAGCCTATCTGGCAACCTGGTCCGTGGGCGTGCATTTCAGAGTGCCGTTTATCGACCATGTGGCAAAGAGAGTGATTTTGAAAGAGCAGGTAGTGGATTTCGCACCGCAGCCGGTTATTACGAAGGATAACGTAACCATGAAGATTGACACGGTCGTATTCTTCCAGATCACCGATCCGAAGCTGTTCGCCTACGGTGTGGAAAATCCTATTATGGCGATTGAAAATCTGACTGCCACGACGCTCAGAAACATTATCGGAGATCTGGAGCTTGACCAGACGCTCACCTCCAGAGAAACGATCAACACAAAGATGAGGGCAGCTCTCGACGTGGCCACAGATCCGTGGGGAATCAAGGTAAACCGCGTAGAGTTAAAGAATATTATTCCGCCGGCAGCCATTCAGGATGCCATGGAAAAGCAGATGAAAGCGGAGAGGGAGAGGCGAGAGGCTATCCTCAGGGCAGAGGGTGAGAAGAAATCCACCATCCTTGTGGCAGAGGGACAGAAGGAATCCGCCATCCTGGAGGCAGAGGCTGAGAAGGAGGCTGCCATCCTGCGCGCCGAGGCTGAAAAGCAGAAGATGATCAAGGAGGCAGAGGGACGTGCCGAGGCTATCTTAAAGGTACAGCAGGCGAATGCAGACGGTATCCGTTTCATCAAGGAAGCCGGCGCAGACAATGCGGTGCTTCAGTTAAAGAGTCTGGAGGCATTTGCCAAGGCCGCTGACGGAAAGGCCACCAAGATTATCATTCCGTCTGAGATTCAGGGAATCGCCGGTCTTGTGAAATCTCTGGCAGAGGTTGGGGCAAAGGACGAGAATCCTTAAGAGTAAGAGTCAGGAAAAGGCAGACAGAGCTAGAGAGATATGAAAGGCGGAGGCTTAAAACAAGTCTCCGCCTTTGTTGATCGCAGGATTGCCCGTTTCGGCCTACCGCTCAATGGTCACTAACGTCCACCGGCTGTTCTGCTCCATAATGAAGCAGGGGCGCTTCATCTTATACCGGTAGTAGGCCTCTGCCGCATTCTGGACAATTCTGTATCTCATGATGGCTCCGAAAACTGGATGAATAATCATAAAATCCCCCCTGAAAAATTTGGCAGGCAGCTTCTGCAGGCTGCGCACTCATGTGACATATAAAAATATATGCCCCAGGGACAGGCAGTATGACAGGGTTTAGAATCTAAGAACTTTTGACAATCGCCAAACATTCAGGTAGAATAGAGAAGAGTTTGAAAATTTGGTGCCGCTGAGGCGATAATGGCTGTGACGTTAGGAGTGTAATATGCTTATGACAGAAAGGCAGAAGGAAAAGAGGAGATCCACATTTGGAAGGGAAATGACAGATATTGGAGTGGGAATTGCCATCGTGATTCTCTCTGTCCTTGTATTTTTGAATCCGGATGCAAACAGAGCGGTTTTTCCGGTTATTTTTCTGCTGGGAGCCGGACTTTGCCTTTCCAATGCCCTCAGCAGAACAGACAGACAGGCAGCAGGAGGGGAATGGCGTGTTCCGGAAATCCTGCTTTTTATCGCGTCCGCAGCTCTCTTTCTGATGGCAGTGATGAGTGCGGCATCCATCCTTTGGGGGTAGACAGTAATGAAGACAGAGATTCTCAGATATTTAAAAGAGGCAGACGGCTATATTTCCGGACAGGAGCTGTGCGAGAGGTTTCAGGTATCCCGGACAGCAGTCTGGAAGGTAGTAAGACAGCTTGAGGCGGAGGGATATGAGATTGAGGCCGTCAGAAACAGAGGCTACAGGCTGAAAACGGCAGGAGATATATTAAGCCAGGCAGAGATACTGAGCAGCATACGCGGCTCCTGGGCTGGGAGGGAAATCCTCTATCTGGACGAGGTGGATTCCACCAACACGGCTGCCAAGAAGGCGGCTGAAAACGGGGCAGTGCATGGAACCCTGGTGGTTTCAGAAAGACAGACAGGAGGCAAGGGCAGAAGAGGAAGGGCCTGGGATTCCCCGCGGGGAACAGGTATTTTTATGACCCTGATTTTACGGCCGAACATGGCCCCTGTCCATGCATCCATGCTGACGCTGGTGGCGGCCCTGGCGGTAGCCGATGGAATCAGAGAGTGCACGGGAGCGGAGTCTCTGATCAAATGGCCCAACGACATTGTGATGAGCGGGAAGAAGATCTGCGGAATTCTGACAGAGATGAGTGCAGATCCCGACTGCATCAACTATGTGGCAGTGGGAATTGGAATTAATGTAAATATGGAAGAATTTCCGGAGGAGATCCGGGGAGTGGCTGCCTCTATTTTTACGGAGACGGGAAAAAAGACGAAGAGGAGCCTTCTGATCAGCGCAGTGATGGCGGCCTTTGAGAGATATTACGAGGTGTTCATGAAAACCACAGATATGAGCGGGCTTCTGGAAGACTACAACGGAAAGCTGGCAAACTGCGGGCGGACGGTGCGCGTGCTGGATCCGGCAGGCGAATACAGCGGAACGGCTATCGGCATTGACAGGGAGGGCGAGCTCCTGGTTGAGATGGAGGACACGACGGTAAGACGGGTGCTCTCCGGAGAGGTTTCTGTCAGAGGAATTTACGGCTATGTCTAGGACTGTGCCATACAGCAGATATAAATGAAGGATTGGGGATGTGCAGTCATTATACGGCATCCCTTCTTTTATGAGGAATGACAGTAAGTATGAGGCAGGGAAGTAAGCTATGAGGCAGACGGTAAGCTATGAGGCAGGACAGTAGGCCGGCAGGCAGGAGGAAGAATGGAAAATCAGTATGTAAAGCGCCTGTATGACAGGCTTGTGACTGTGGAGAGAGAGGGATACCCCATGAGCCGGCGGGAGCGCCTGACGGCCGTGAGGGAGCCCCTCCTTTTATGGTACTATGAAAACCGCCGGGTGCTTCCGTGGAGGGAGGAACCGGAGCCTTACCGCGTCTGGATCTCGGAGATCATGCTTCAGCAGACAAGGGTGGAGGCTGTGAAACCGTACTTTGCCCGTTTTATGGAGGCTCTGCCGGATGTGAGGGCATTGGCGCAGGTGGAGGAGGAAACTCTCTTAAAGCTCTGGGAAGGACTGGGATATTATAACAGAGCCAGAAATCTGAAGAAGGCGGCCCAGATCTGCGTGGAGCAGTACGGGGGCAGACTGCCTGCTTCCTATGAAGCGCTTTTGAAGCTTCCGGGGATCGGGAGCTATACGGCGGGGGCGATTGCATCGATTGCATTCCAGATGGCAGAGCCGGCCGTGGACGGAAATGTGCTCCGGGTCATTTCAAGGCTGCTTGAGAGCCGGGAGGATATTGGAAAACAGTCTGTAAAAAAGCAGATGGAAAAGGAGATAAGGGAGATCATTCCAGAGAAAAGGCCGGGAGATTTTAACCAGGCCCTCATTGAGCTGGGAGCGATTGTCTGTACTCCGGCAGGGGAACCCCTGTGCAGCCGGTGCCCGTTTGAAACCCTCTGCCTGGCAAGGAGAAACGGGACGATCCGCGAAATTCCGGTAAAGTCGGGAAAAAAGGAGAGGCGCAGGGAGGAAAAAACGGTATTTCTCATTGAATATGAGGGCAAAGCTGCCATCAGGAAGCGAAGCTCCAGAGGCCTTCTGGCATCCCTCTATGAGTTCCCGAATCTGCCGGGCCATCTGAAGGAACAGGAAATCCCGGAGGCTCTCGGAATTGACCGGGAGGATATCAGCTCCATTGAGCCTCTGGCAGAATCCGTCCATATATTTTCTCATGTGGAGTGGCATATGACAGGGTTCCGTGTTATGATAAAAAGAGAACTGCCAAAGCTCTATCCCATGGAGCAGATGGAGGACATTCTCGAAAAATATCCCCTGCCCAATGCATTTCAGGCGTATACCAAGGTTCTGACGAGGAATACTGAGAAGCAGGAAATAGAAAATAGAAAAGAGACGAAAAAAAAGCAAAGTACAAAGGCGCAGGGGGCAGGCCGCCAGACTGCTCTTACTGAAACGGGGGACAGCCGGAACAGTAGATGAAGGAGTTCTGAATTATGAAAAAAATGCTGTTTATTATGAATCCCAGATCCGGGCGTGAGAAGCTCAGAACAAGGCTGATGGATATTCTCGATTTGTTTGTCAGAGTCGGTTATGAAGTTACGGTTCATGTAACTCAGGCTCAGGGAGATGCAAAAAAGAAGGCGGGAAACAGCGGAGACAGTGTGGCTCTTCTTGTCTGCAGCGGCGGAGATGGAACCCTCAATGAGGTTGTCTCCGGACTCATGACTCTGGACAGAGAAAAAAGGCCGGTGATAGGATACATTCCGTCAGGCTCTACTAATGACTATGCAGCCAGCCTGAAAATTTCGAAAAATATGATGAAGGCAGCCGAGGAGGCCGTGAACGGAAGCCCCTTTGCTGTGGACATAGGAAGATTCGGGGCTGACAGATATTTTGTCTATGTGGCCGCGTTTGGAGCATTTACAGAGGTTTCCTATAAAACATCCCAGGAGACAAAAAATGTGCTGGGGCATCAGGCGTATATGCTGGAGGCTGTGAGACGGATTGCGGGGCTTAAATCCTACCGCCTGAAATTTCACTGGAACGGCCAGACGCTGGAGGAGGAGTTTATTCTGGGAATGGTGACAAACACCATGAGCATCGGAGGCTTTAAAAGCCTGGTGCCCCCGGGAGTGGCCCTCAATGACGGTGAGTTTGAGGTGATGCTTGTGCGCACGCCGAGAACCCCTAAGGACATTCAGAGCATTGTTGCCTACCTGATCAATAAAGAGGGGGAAAATGACTGTGTCTACAGGTTCAAGACATCGAGGCTTGTGATAGAGAGCGAGGAGGCGGTGGACTGGACTCTGGATGGAGAATACGGCGGAGCAGTGACAGAGGTCTGCATCGAAAACCTGAGGGAAGAGATAAGGGTGATGAGGCACGAAGAGTGAAAGAACATTTCAGAGACAGCTTCTTAGTATGGCGCTTCCTATAATCATGCAGAATCTGCTCTCAGCGGCGGTAAACTCGGCAGACACGCTTATGCTCAGCTTTACAGGGCAGAACGAGATGGTGGCGGCAACGCCCGATAAAAGGAAGGACAGCAGGAGCGCTGCAGCCGCGGGAGTTTCAGGTTTGAATGCGTGTCCATGGTAAGAAAAAATATGTTGAAAAATGTAGAGGGTTAGTTTATAATATAAAGTCGGTAAACTTTTACAAAAGCTTCTGATAGCGAAAGGACGTTAACTCGTGGAGAAAGAGAAAGACAATTTTTTAGAAAAGTTAAGAAAACTTGTCGATCTGGCAAAAACGAAGCAGAATGCTCTGGACATTGCGGAGATTAATGACTTTTTTGCCGCCGACAACCTGTCAACAGAACAGATGGAGCAGATTTACAGCTATCTGGAACAGAACAACATCGACGTGATTCCAGAAGTGATTGATGAGACTTCACTCAATGATGAACTGCTGCTTCTCGATGATGTGGACGACGACTTTATGAAAAATGGGGAAGAGGAAGACATCGATCTGGATGCCATTGACCTTTTAGAGGGAATCGGCACAGAGGATCCGGTGCGCATGTACTTAAAGGAGATCGGTACGGTTCCGCTTCTCAGCGCTGAGGAAGAACTGCGCCTTGCCAAGAGAAAGGCAGAGGGCGATGTGTCTGCGAAGGAACGCTTAATTGAGGCCAATTTAAGGCTTGTTGTCAGCATCGCGAAGCGTTATACCGGAAGAGGCATGAGCTTTCTTGACCTGGTTCAGGAGGGAAACCTGGGCCTGATCAAAGGAGTAGAAAAGTTTGACTACACAAAAGGATATAAGCTGAGTACATATGCCACCTGGTGGATCCGCCAGTCTGTGACGAGAGCGCTTGCCGATCAGGCAAGGACGATCCGAGTGCCGGTGCATATGGTTGAAACGATCAACAAGATGTCCAAGATGCAGAGGAAGCTGACTCTGGAGCTGGGCTATGAGCCATCAGTGGCTGAACTTTCAGCAGCTCTCGATATGTCGGAGGATAAGGTAATGGAGATCATGCAGATCGCCAGAGAACCGGCTTCCCTGGAAACGCCGATCGGTGAGGAGGATGACTCCAACCTGGGCGATTTCGTTGCGGACGGAAATGTGGTGACTCCTGAGGGCAACGTGGAATCCGTGATGCTCCGAGAGCATATTGATGCTCTGCTTGGCGATCTGAAGGAGAGAGAGCGCCAGGTTATCGTTCTGCGCTTCGGCCTGGAGGACGGGCATCCGAGGACGCTTGAAGAGGTGGGCAAGGAGTTCAACGTGACGAGGGAGCGTATCAGGCAGATTGAGGCCAAGGCCCTCAGAAAACTCAGAAACCCTGTGAGAAGCAAGAGGATCAGGGACTTCCTGTAGTGGAGGCTTACTTCGCAGCTTCATGGCTGTTTCATGGAAGTTTGAGAATTGTGATTCCATAAAAACAAGAGATTAGGGCCTGGAAGATGTTAAAGGCCGTTTAGTTAGATATGTAAAGTTAGAATGGGACGGAGAAGACTGCTGAATAATTTTGGCAGTCTTTTTGCGTGGGGGAAAGCCGGCAGGACCTATGCCGAAGGAAGATGCAGCAAAGGAGGAGAGCATCGGGATGAATGGAAAGAACAGGAACTTTCAGAGAGAGATGGACAGACTGATTAAGAAAAACGAAGGGGAGGGAATTGTCCCCACCCTGTTTCTTCACAGCTGCTGCGCACCGTGCAGCAGCTATGTGCTGGAGTATCTGTCCCGGTATTTTAAAATCACAGTCTACTACTACAACCCAAATATCTATCCGCCCAGTGAGTACGAGGAGCGGACAGAGGAGGTGAAGCGGCTGATCCGGGAGCTTCCTGTGAAAAATGAGGTTTCCTTTGTGGCAGGAGAGTACAGGCCTGAACAGTTCTATGAGGCAGTCCGCGGCCACGAGGAGGATCCCGAGGGCGGGGATCGCTGCGGCATCTGCTTTGAGCTGCGCCTTAAGGAGGCCGCAAGACTTGCCGGGGAGGGCGGGTTTGACTACTTTGCCACAACCCTGACCATCAGTCCTCTGAAGGATGCGGCAAGGCTCAACCGGATAGGGGAGGAGCTGGGGGCAGAGTACGGGGTGAAATATCTGGCCTCAGACTTCAAGAAGAAAAACGGTTATAAACGCTCTACCGAGCTGTCGAGGGAGTACGGTCTGTACCGCCAGGACTACTGCGGGTGCGTGTTTTCCATGAGAGAGAGGGAAAGGGAGAGGGAAAAACAGTAATATATGAATAATTGCCGAAATGTTAAAAGGATTGAAAGTTTCCCTGTTTTATCATATGATATACAAGGCAAATTAGGAGTCAGAACCAGACAGAAGAAGGGAGAACGGCAATATGTACAAGCTCTGTATTTTTGATTTGGATGGAACCCTGTTAAACACGCTGACGGCGCTGACCTACGCGACGAACCTTACCCTGCGCTCCTTCGGGCTGGGGGAGATTACCATAGAGGATACCAAGCACATGGTGGGCGACGGCTACAAGACCCAGATGGAGCGGGCCCTCTGCCACTTTGGCCATGAAAATATGAAGTATTACGATCAGAGCCTTTCAGAATATATGAAGAACTTTTCGGCAAACTGTATGAGAGGCGTAAAGCCCTATGACGGAATCCTGCATCTCCTTTCCTTTATCCGTGAGAACCATATTAAAATGGCGGTATTTTCCAATAAGCCCCATGAGCAGGCGGTTGAAAATATTGAAACGGTTTTCGGGAAAAATACCTTTGATATGATTCTGGGACAGAGGGAGGGAATTGCCAAGAAGCCGTCACCGGAAGGAGCTCTTTTTATCTGTGAGAAGCTCCAGGTAAAGCCAGAGGAGTGCCTGTACCTGGGGGATACCAACACAGATATGAGGACAGGGATTGCCGCCGGGATGGACACGGTGGGAGTTACCTGGGGATTCAGGGACAGGGAGGAGCTTCTGGCCTTTCACCCAAGGTATATCGCAGATCATCCGTCTGATGTGGAGAAAATTCTGAAAAAGGAAAACACAGAGGCTCTGAAGAACTGAGAAACCTGCAGGGGAGAAAATCCTGCAGAAGGATGAGTGGCCTGCGGAAGAGGAAAAGCCGCCAAAGACCAGAACAGCGGAGGAATGAAATGATTAAAAAACAGATAAAGCACAGCGGCAGAAAGGCAGCCCGGATTCTTCTGGGGGCCGGTTTAACGGCGCTTCTGGCAGGCTGCGCGGGAAGAACCCCAAAACTGCCGGAAACGGAAGGCGCCCTGAATCCGCAGGTTTCGGAAGAGGCGAACCCTTCCGCCTCCCAGGAGGAGCCTTTAAAAGTCGTGACCACTGTATTTCCCTACTATGATTTCACGCGCCAGATTTCCGGCGGGCTTATCGAGTCGGGACAGGTGGAGCTGGAGCTGATCGTTCCGGCGGGGATGGACAGCCATTCCTTTGAGCCGACGCCTGCCGATATCATTAAAATCCAGGATGCTGACCTGATTATCTGCAACGGGGGAGCCATGGAACAGTGGTTTGAACGGGTATTGGACTCCCTCGATACGCAGAACCAGCAGGTTATCACAATGATGGACTACGTGGATACGGTGGAAGAGGAGATTGTAGAAGGGATGGAGGCGGAGGAGCACGATCACTCCCATGATCATGTCCACCCTGCAGGTGTGCCAAAGGAGGGTGAGGAAGGACACCTCTACGACGACGGCCACGAGCAGGAAATAGAGTATGATGAGCATATCTGGACATCTCCTGTAAATGCTATGACCCTCTCAGAGGTGATTGCCGGCACGCTCTGCGAGATGGACGAAAGCAATCAGGAGATTTACAGGGAGAACCTGGCAGAATATGAGGAAAAGCTCTCAGCTCTGGATCAGAAATTCAGGGATATCGCAGAGCATGGGAAAAGACGGCTGGTAGTGTTCGGGGACAAGTTTCCGCTCCGGTACTTTTTCGATGAGTATGGTCTGGAATACAGGGCCGCATTTTCCGGCTGCAGCACGGACACGGAGCCCAGTGCCAAGACGATAGCCTACCTGATCGACAAGGTAAGGGAGTTAGATATCCCGGCTGTCTATTATCTGGAGCTTTCCAGCCACAGAGTCGCTGAGATTATCGGGGAAGAAACGGGGGCGGAGCCTCTCCTGTTTCACTCCTGCCACAATGTGACAAGACGGGAATTTGACTCCGGCGTGACTTATTTGGAGTTAATGGAGCAAAATGCCGTAAATTTGAGTAAAGGATTGAATTGATGGGAACATTACTAAGGTGTGAACACGCAGACTTCGGGTATGAGAACCAGGATGCTGTGGTAGATGCAAATCTGGAGGTAAATACAGGGGACTATATCTGTATTGTGGGAGAAAACGGCTCAGGAAAGAGCACCCTGATGAAGGGAATCCTGGGACTTCTGAAGCCTACTTCGGGAAAGATCGTGGTTTCCGAGGAGCTGAGGCGTGCAGGAATCGGCTACCTTCCCCAGCAGACGGCGGCCCAGAAAGATTTTCCGGCAACCGTCTATGAGGTGGTGATTTCCGGCTGCCTGGGAAAAAGAGGAAACCGCCCGTTTTATTCCAGAAAGGAGAGGGCGCTGGCTGAGTACAATATGGAAAAGCTGGGCATTACAGACCTGAAGAAACAGTGCTACCGGGAGCTCTCAGGAGGGCAGCAGCAGAGGGCGTTAATTGCGAGGGCTCTGTGCGCCACAGATAAGCTCCTGGTGCTGGACGAGCCGATCACCGGTCTCGATCCGTCTGCGATTCAGGATTTTTACCATATGATAAAGAAGCTAAACAGAGAGGAGCAGGTGGCTGTTCTGATGGTATCCCACGATATTCAGAACATTGTCCATCAGGCCAACAAGATCCTTCACCTGAAGAGGGAGGTTTTGTTTTACGGCTCTGTCTCCGATTATGTGAAAAGCCGTGTAGGGCAGGGATTTCTGGGAGGTGAGGACTGATGAGCGCGGTGATTGAAATGATATCGTACCCCTTTATGGTGAGGGCGCTCATCGGGGGAATTCTGGTTTCCCTCTGCGCATCCCTCCTGGGAGTGAGCCTGGTGCTGAAGCGCTATTCCATGATCGGAGACGGCCTTTCCCATGTATCCTTCGGTGCCCTTTCTGTGGCTCTGGCCATGGGCTGGTCGCCTCTCAGGGTTTCCATCCCCGTGGTGGTCCTTGCCGCCTTCTTTCTTCTGCATATTACAGAGAGAGGGAGGATCAAGAGCGATGCGGCCATTGCCATGATCTCGGCCAGCGCTCTGGCTATCGGAATTATCGTCACCTCCATGACCACAGGAATGACCACGGATGTGAGCAGCTACATGTTCGGAAGCATTCTGGCCATGAGCAGGGAGGATGTGAGGCTCTCCGCTCTGCTCTGCGTGGTAGTGCTGTTTTTATTCCTGTTCTGCTACAACAAGGTGTTTGCCGTGACCTTTGATGAAAACTTCGCCAAGGCCACCGGCGTCAGGGTGAGACTCTACAATGTGCTGATCGCGGTCCTGACAGCCGTGACTATCGTGCTGGGAATGCGCATGATGGGAGCCATGCTGATTTCAAGTCTGATCATCTTCCCGTCCCTGACTTCCATGCGGGTGTTTAAGAGCTTTCACGGGGTGGTGGTCTCCGCCGGCATTCTTTCTGTGATCTGCTTTTTTGCCGGTATGGTGCTGTCCTACGTCTATTCCACGCCGGCAGGAGCCAGCGTGGTGGTGGTCAACCTCTGCTGTTTCCTTGTATTTTCGGCAGTTCAGATGCTGCGGCAGTCAGGAAGGCGGTAGGCGGGGAACAAATTGTACGGCAGTCAGAAGAAAAGCCGGAGAAACTTGAAGGGAATTCAGACAGTAACCAGGTGAAATAAAATGTTACATTTTATTAACACACTAGTCGTATTTTGAATAAAATAACCATAAATTTTCATGAAAATTTAGAAGTTTTATCTAATTACTTTCACATGTGATTAGGCGTATAATAGTGGAAATCAGGAAAAAGACGGGAAAACAGTAGAAATGCTGTTTTTCTGTCTTTTTTCAAGAAATATCTGAAGACGATATTCAGACGTACTTCAGACAAATGAGAAAAGGAGGGATTAAAACGGAAGCTCTTTCTAGCGCCCTGATGGAGGAGCTGAACTGTAAAGTGGTATTTACGATCCCGATTTTCGGCGGGATACCGATTTACGAATCAGTTGCAGTTACATGGATCATCATGGCAGTATTAGTGCTTCTCTCCAAGCTCCTGGTAAGAAACCTGAGTGTGGAAAACCCTGGGAGGGTTCAGCTTTTTCTGGAAAGCTCCATTGGATTTCTGAGGGATTTCTTCGTGGATTTGGTAGGAGAAGAGGGAAAAGGTTATGTTCCCTATCTGATTTCGACAGCCATCTTTATTGGCGCCGCAAACCTGATAGGAATTGTCGGTTTTGTGCCTCCGACAAAGGATCTGAACATGACAGCGGCTCTGGCAATCATCAGTATTGCCGTGATCGAGTACGCGGGATTCCACAAGAAAGGCGCAAAGGGATTTTTGAAAAGCTTCGCAGAGCCGGTGGCCATTATACTTCCCATCAATATTCTGGAGGTGTTCATCAGGCCGGTATCTCTCTGTATGCGTCTTTTCGGAAATGTGCTGGGCTCCTTCGTAGTTATGGAGCTTATCAAGCTGGTGGTGCCGCTGTTTGTGCCGATTCCGTTCAGCTTTTACTTTGACATTTTCGACGGGCTGATTCAGGCCTATGTGTTTGTGTTCCTGACAGCTCTGTTTATTAAAGAATCGTTAGAGTAGCTGAGAAAAACAGGACGTGAAGCCTGAACAGGAGGAAAGGCCGGGCGGCCAGAGGCGAATCTGCGGCGGGACAGCAGAAAACAGTAAATGAATAAGTAAAGGAGAAAACAGTTATGTCAACATTAATCGCTATCGGAGCAGCTATCGCTGTATTTACAGGTATTGGAGCAGGAATTGGTATCGGTATCGCAACATCCAAGGCAGTGGAGGCCATCGCAAGGCAGCCGGAGGCTGAGAGCAAGATCAGCAAGGCTCTTCTTCTGGGATGTGCCCTGGCAGAGGCAACAGCTATTTACGGTTTCGTAATCGCCCTCGTAATCATTCTGTTCTTAAAATAAATTAGGAAAGGCAGGTGGAAGAGGTGTTACAGTTTAATGTAAGCCTTGTCTACAACATCATAAACCTGATTGTCCTCTGTCTTTTGCTGAAGCACTTTTTAATTAAGCCTGTGCTGGGAATTATGGACAAGCGGCAGGCCATGATAAACGAGAAGCTGGAAAATGTGAAGAGCACGAAAGAAGAGGCCGACGCCTTAAAAAGTCAGTATGAGGCGGCTCTTAAGGATGCCAGAGCAGAATCCGGCCGGATTGTGGAGGAGGCCAGAGGCCGTGCAAAGAAGGAGTACGACCGCATCGTGGCCGAGGCTGACAAAAAGGCGGCTGAGGATCTTCTGAAGGCGAGGGAAAGCCTTGAAGCGGAGCGCGTGAAAACCATGGAAGAGCTTAGAGGAAGGATTGCGGAGGTGGCTCTCTGCGCTGCCAGACAGGTATCCGGCAGTGCTGCCGGCGCCCCTGAGGATCTGGCTCTCTACGACCGTTTTATAGAGGAAGCAGGTGAATGCCATGACCCAGACAGCAGGTAATTACGCGAAGGCCCTCTTTGAGCTTTCCGTGCCGGAGCAGGCGCTTTTGGAGACGGAGAAGCTGCTGAAGGCGGAGAGCCGCCTGATGGAGGCTCTCAAAAATCCGACGGTCTCTCTGACGGAAAAGGAGCGGGTGGCTGACAGGATCTTCCCGGAGGAAACCAGATCCTTTATAAAGACAGTCTGCCGCCATGGACATGCGGGACTTCTTTTTGAAATATTTGACGCCTACAGAGCCTATGCAAAGGAGCAGAGGGGAATTCTGAGGGCTGTCCTCACCTATGTGACTCCTCCAACCGAGGAGCAGCTTCGCGGCCTCTCCGAATTTCTGAAGAGGAGATTTGGAAAGAGAGAGGTGGAGTTTGAGCTTACAGAGGATAAAACGCTGCTCGGGGGCTTTGTCCTGCGGGCGGGAGCATTTGAATATGACAGAAGCCTCAGGGGAAGCTACAGGCGTCTGTCCAACTACTTGTACGGAGGTGAGAGGGCTTGAGTTCAATCAGTTCAGAGGATATTATTTCCATACTGAAGGAAGAAATAAAAAATTATGACGACAGATGCCGTGAGGAGGAAACAGGAACCGTCATCTCCGTGGGAGACGGCATTGCCAGGATTTACGGCATGGAGCATGCCATGTACGGCGAGATCGTGATCTTCGACAACGGTCTCAAGGGTATGGTTCAGGATATTAAGGAGGACAGCATCGGATGCATCCTCTTTGGAAAGGATACAGGCATCAGCGAGGGAAGCCGGGCTGTCAGGACGAGGAAAAAGGCGGGAATCCCTGTGGGAGATGCCTTCTTAGGCCGTGTGGTGGACGCCCTGGGAGCGCCGATTGACGGAAAAGGGGAGATTAAGGAGGACGGCTACAGGCCGGTGGAGCAGGAGGCTCCCGGCATTGTAGAGAGAAAATCGGTAAACAGGCCTCTGGAGACAGGAATTCTTTCCATCGATTCCATGTTCCCTATCGGACGGGGGCAGAGGGAGCTTATCATCGGCGACCGGCAGACAGGAAAGACATCCATCGCCACGGATGCCATTTTAAACCAGAAGGGCAAGGATGTCATCTGTATCTATGTGGCAGTAGGACAGAAAGCGTCCACCGTCGCCAAGCTGGTGTCCACTCTGACGGAGCACGGAGCCATGGATTATTCCATCGTCATGGCGGCTACAGCCAGCGACTGCTCGCCGCTTCAGTATATTGCGCCTTATTCAGGCACTGCTCTGGCAGAGTATTTTATGCACAAGGGGAAGGATGTGCTGATCGTCTACGACGATCTGAGCAAGCACGCAGTGGCCTACAGGGCTCTGTCCCTTCTGCTTGAGAGATCTCCGGGGCGTGAGGCTTATCCGGGCGATGTGTTCTATCTGCACTCCAGGCTTCTGGAGCGTTCCAGCCGCCTGAGCGACGAGCTGGGAGGAGGTTCCATCACGGCCCTGCCGATTATTGAAACACAGGCCGGAGATGTTTCCGCCTATATTCCGACTAACGTGATCTCCATCACAGACGGCCAGATTTTCCTGGAAACGGATCTGTTCTTTGCGGGCCAGAGACCGGCAGTCAATGTGGGACTTTCTGTATCCCGTGTGGGCGGCGCAGCCCAGACAAAGGCCATGAAAAAGGCCTCGGGAAGCATCCGTATCGACCTGGCCCAGTACCGGGAGATGGAGGTGTTTACCCAGTTCAGCTCTGACCTGGACGCCTCCACAAAGGAGCAGCTCCAGTACGGAAAGAGCCTGATGGAGCTTTTAAAACAGCCTCTCGGAAGTCCTTTAAGCCTTCACGAGCAGGTAATCACCCTGTGTGCGGCAAGACATAAGATTTTTATGGATCTTGACGTCAAAAGAGTGAAACCCTTCCAGACAGAGCTTCTCAGATATTTTGATTCCAGCTACCCTGAGATCGGGGAGGAAATTGAGAATACGGGAGTCCTCTCTGACGAGCTGGAAGAGAGGATTGTGTCGGCGGCAAAGCAGTATGCAGAAACGCAGATCCGGTAAAAACGCTTATTTTGGCAGGAAGGCAGGTGAGTAAATGGCGGGCACAAAGGAAATTCAGACCAGGATGAAGAGCATTCAGGACACCATGAAGATTACGAACGCCATGTATATGATCTCCTCATCCAAGATGAAGCGGGCGAAAAAAGTTCTGGCTGACACAGAGCCGTATTTCTTCGGCGTGCAGACAGCCCTCGACAGAATTCTGAGACATCTGCCGGATGAGGAGAAAGAGAGCCGTTATCTGGACGAGAGGACAGATGTGAGTCCCGAGGACAGAAAACGCGCCCTTATTGTGGTTACGGCTGATAAGGGATTAAACGGGGCATATAATCACAATATTATCAAGATGGCAGAGGAGGAGCTGAAAAAGCCCGGCCACACAAAGCTCTATGTACTGGGCGTTGTGGGCCGCCAGTATTTCTCCAAAAAGAAAGTGGATATGGACGGAAGCTTCCGCTACACGGTGCAGAAGCCGACCATGCACAGGTCCAGGATGATTACGGAAACGGTGATCGAGGGCTTCCTAAGCGGAGAGTTTGACGAGGTATCCATCCTGTTTACAGAGATGCTCAATTCCATGAAAGAGGAGCCGGTACTCAAAACGCTGCTGCCCCTCAAGCATCCGGAGCCGGAGCCTATCTCTCTTCCCATGGACATGAGAAGAGAGGAGATCCGTCTGTTCCCGTCAGCCAGAGAGGTGATGGACAATATTGTCCCAAGCTATCTGGTGGGAGTGATATACGGCGCTCTGGTGGAATCCTACGCCAGTGAGCACAACGCCAGGATGATGGCCATGCAGGCTTCCACAGACAACGCGAAAGCGATGCTGAAAGAGCTTTCTGTCCAGTACAACAGGGCAAGGCAGGCGGCCATTACCCAGGAGATCACAGAGGTAATCAGCGGCGCCAATGCCCAGAAGAAAAAGCGGTAGAGGAGATAATTATGAATAAAGGCAGAATTGTGCAGGTCATGGGACCTGTGGTAGATGTTTTATTTGAAGACGGCGTTCTGCCCCATATCAAGGATGCCCTGAAGGTAAAAAACGGGGACAGAACCTGTGTGATGGAGGTGTCCCAGCACCTTGGAAACAGTACGGTTCGCTGCATTATGCTGGCGGCCAGCGAGGGGCTGTGCCGCGATATGGAGGTAGAGGCCACAGGAAAGGGAATCCAGGTTCCTGTGGGCGACAAGACGCTGGGCCGTCTGTTCAATGTGCTCGGAGAGACCATTGACGGCGGAGAGTCTCTGGAAGGGGAGGAGCACTGGGTCATTCACCGGGATCCGCCGTCCTTCGCAGACCAGAAGCCGGTTGTGGAGATTCTGGAGACAGGAATTAAGGTAATCGACCTGCTGGCCCCCTACGCAAAGGGAGGAAAAATCGGACTGTTCGGAGGAGCCGGCGTGGGAAAGACCGTGCTGATCCAGGAGCTGATTCAGAATATTGCCACCGAACACGGCGGCTACTCGATTTTCACAGGCGTGGGAGAGCGTTCCAGAGAGGGAAATGACCTCTGGACAGAGATGAAGGAGTCAGGAGTCCTCTCAAAGACGGCCCTGGTGTTCGGGCAGATGAACGAGCCGCCGGGAGCGCGTATGAGAGTTGCGGAGACGGGACTTACCATGGCAGAGTATTTCCGTGACAGGGAGCACCAGGACGTGCTTCTGTTTATAGACAATATCTTCCGTTTCGTGCAGGCCGGATCGGAGGTTTCTGCCCTTCTCGGACGTATGCCGTCGGCCGTAGGATACCAGCCTACGCTGGCTACAGAGATGGGAGAGCTTCAGGAGAGGATTGCCTCCACGAAGGAGGGAAGCGTTACCTCCGTGCAGGCTGTCTATGTGCCGGCCGATGACCTGACGGATCCGGCTCCGGCCACGACCTTCGCCCATCTGGATGCCACCACGGTGCTTTCCAGGAAGATTGTGGAGCAGGGGATTTACCCGGCAGTGGATCCTCTGGAATCCACATCGAGGATTCTGGAAGCCGACGTGGTCGGCGAGGAGCACTATGAGACGGCAAGACGTGTCCAGGAGGTGCTTCAGAAGTATAAGGAGCTGCAGGATATTATCGCCATCCTCGGTATGGAGGAGCTGTCCGAGGAGGATAAAAATACGGTGTACAGAGCCAGAAAGATCCAGAAATTCCTGTCCCAGCCCTTCCATGTGGCTGAGAATTTCACGGGAATCCCCGGAAAATACGTTCCGCTCAAGGAGACCATCCGAGGCTTTAAGATGATTCTGGACGGGGAGATGGACAAATACCCGGAAAATGCGTTCTTCAATGTGGGAACCATTGACGATGTAATCGAGAAGGCAAAGGCAGAGAGTTAAAGGAGGAGATTTCATGGGAGCAGAGGCAACCTTCGGGCTTGAGATCTATTCCAGCAACGAAATTTTCTATCAGGGCAGAGCGAGCTTTATCGATCTGCCGGCTACAGACGGCGGACATACCTTTCTGGCCCACCACGAGGATGTGGTCATTGCTCTGGTGCCTGGAATTACCAGGTTCGTCCCTGCGAAGGACCCGGGTGAAAAGGGCGAGGGAGCCGCAGATAAGCCTCAGGAGCGAATTATAGCCACAGGAGCCGGTTTTGCAGAGATGATCAACAACCGTGTGAAGGTGTTTGTACACTCTGCGGAGCGGCCGGAGGATATCGACATTAACCGGGCCAGGGAGGCTAAGGAGCGGGCTGAGGAGCAGCTTCGCCAGGAGCAGTCCCTTCTGGAGTATTACAGAAGCCAGCGGGAGCTGGCGAGGGCCATGTCCAGGCTGAGCGCGGCCGGAAAGAGAAAGTAGAGAGGCTCTGCTGCCAGGTTAGGTGCACCGGGGCAGAGCAGAATCTGCCCCTGAAGCGGCCTGCCTCCCCGGGGGAATCTCCAGGCAGAACCGGGAGATGTGATTTTGATATAGCGGATATTTTATTTAAGTATTTTACACGGGAAATCAGTTGCTGTATACTACTATCGGACTTCGCCCAGGGAGGAACAGCCAGTGGTTTTGATATGCCATTTCTCCCTGCTGCAGGAGATAAGAGGAAACAGAGACTGCGGCGCGGCTGTGACGGAATATTGTACTTTAGAGAGGAAATTAAGGCTATGGTAGAGAAAAAAATCCGTTTTCTGAACACAAATGACATTATTAATTTCTGCGGAATCTGCCAGAAGATGCAGTCAGATATTGACGTTGGAAAATTGGGAGAAAGAGTAAGCTGGATAGACGGCAAATCGCTGATGGGACTTATGACTCTGAAGATCGGGGAAAAGATGAAGCTGGTGGTAAACGGCGAGGATGAAGAACTCTCAGAACACTTTTTCAGGGAATATGAGGTGGATGAGATGTACGATGCCGTCCGCCTGGAAGAGAGAGCTTAAGGCCAAGCAGGAGAACAGCTTATGATAGGCTCAGGGACGTTTATCAACAGCGTCAGCATTATTGCCGGCGGTCTGATCGGACATTTTGCCGGCAGGCTGTTAAAGCCTGATGGAATCGAAAGAGGCTTTGAGCGGCTCGGCGAGTGGCTGAAATATAAATCCGGAAATGGCAGGGATCCGGGCTTTACGGATTCGTTCGTAACGGCTTCTTTAACGGTATGCATTGGAGCTATGGCTATAGTCGGAGCGATCAGGGACGGGATCCTGGGAGACTGTTCCATGCTTGCGGTAAAGGCGGTACTGGATTTTATTCTTATCGCCGTGATGACTTCATCCATGGGAAAAGGCTGTGTATTTTCTGCCATTCCGGTTTTTATTTTTGAAGGCTCTGTCACACTGCTGGCACGGCTGCTGGCCCCCTTCATGACAGGGACGGCCATTTTTTATTTATCACTGATTGGTTCTGTTTTGATTTTCTGCATAGGGGTTAATCTGGTCTGGGACAAGCGGATTCGTGTAGCCAATATGCTTCCGGCTATGCTTCTGGCAGTTCTGGCCGCATATCTGCCGTGGATAAGCTGAGAAATGAACAGGCCCGCTCTCCGGCTGCATCTGTTCTGACAGTTATTCTGACATGTATCTACACTTCAATTTCCACACTGTCTCTTACATCCCGCTTTGTATACAGAATCACCTTGTCCTCGGCGCGCAGCACCAGAGAGCCGCTGGGGATCAGGATCTTTTCCCCGCGCTGCACGATCACGATCAGCGTCTTACGGGAAATATTCAAGTCACGGATAGCCGTTCCCACCCACGGATGGCGATCCCACAGCTGCAGTTCTTTCAGGGTAATGCCCACGTCGTCCTGATAGCCTTTGGCGCCGAAAATCAGGCGGTCACCTATCTCAATTTCCACATTTCCTTTCGGAACGATTGTTCTTTTTCCGCGGCGGATGACGGCCAGAATCATCTCCGGAGGCAGCGGCAGATCGGAGACCCGCATGTGTTCCCAGGGATGGTGCTCTCCTACGGCCAGGCTGATAAAGCGGATATTTGTTTCCTCTGAGTAATCAGCCATAGATTTCAGCTTGGTATACTGCTCCACAAAACCAGCAGATATAATACCGGTGGGAATCGCTACAGTTCCCACGCCCAGAAAGGCGATCACGATGCCCACCAGCTGCCCGGCATTGGTCACCGGGTAGATGTCTCCGTAGCCTACGGTCAGCAGGGTAGACACTGCCCACCAGATTCCGGAAAATGCGTTCTGAAATTTGTCCGGCTGTACGTCATGCTCCAGGCTGTACATAAACAGAGAGGATGCCACAATCAGGATCAGCAGGATACAGACGGACGAAAAAATCTGATCCTTCTTCTCGTGGAGGACATCGGTAATTACATTAAATGCGTCGTAATACATGTTGATGCGGAACAGCCTGAAAATACGCACTACCCGGAACATCCGGAACGTGACAATACCCATGGGAAATATCACGGGAAGGAAATACGGCAGGAAAGACAGCAGGTCGATGATGCCGAAAAAAGAAAACATAAAAGAAATCCTTGCCTGCCTGCGGCTTTTTCTGGGATACAGGTATTCTGCGGTCCAGATGCGAAGCATATATTCCACTGCAAAAATGCAGGAGGTGATCAGTTCCAGGCTGCGGAGCAGGGGAAGATACGGCCGGGACTGTTCAAAGGTCTCAAACAGGGTAATAAATAAGTTCAAAAAAATAATAAATGCAATAAAAAAGTCAAAGACAATACTGGCGATGTCATGATCTCGTCCAATCTGAATGATCTCAAAGACACGGCGCTTGGCAGGAACCTTCACAGCTCTTTTCTCCTTTGTACCAGATAATTTAAAACCATATTAGCACTTTTCTGTGGAAGAATCCAGTCCATCCCTCCCGGTTTCAGGGCCTGAAAATCCGTACTGCGCTTTTTAGCCGGTGCGGCTAAAGGAGAATCCCTGTCCTGTGCCGAAAGCGAAAAGGGGAAGCGGTTGACTTTACAGGGGTTTTGTGTCAAAATTATATACTGGACTGAGGCGGACGAAGGGTTCGCTTTTGTCGCTGCATATTGAGAGAAGCCAGGGGCTTCAGAAAGATAATTACAGAAAAGAAGGTAGATAGAGATGACAAAGATTGATATTATTTCCGGTTTCCTGGGTGCAGGAAAGACTACTTTTATCAAGCGCCTGTTAAAAGAGGCGATTTCCGGTGAAAAGGTCGTTCTGATTGAGAATGAGTTTGGAGAGATCGGTATTGACGGAGGCTTTTTGAAGGATGCGGGAATAGAGATCCGCGAGATGAATTCCGGCTGCATCTGCTGTTCCCTTGTGGGAGATTTCGGAAAATCTCTGGCAGAGGTGCTCACGAAATATACTCCTGACCGTGTGATCATTGAGCCGTCCGGAGTAGGCAAGCTCTCCGATGTGATGAAGGCTGTCAGAGATGTTGCCTCCGAGATCGAGGTTGAGTTAAACAGTGCTGTCACTGTGGCTGATGCCAGCAAGGTGCGCATGTATATGAAGAATTTCGGCGAGTTTTTCAACAACCAGATTGAAAATGCCGGAACCATTGTACTCAGCAGAACTGACATAACAGATCCGAAAAAGGTACAGACTGCTGTGGAGATGATCCGCCAGCACAATCAGGATGCGGCGATTGTGACTACACCTGTCAGCCAGCTTGCTGGAACACAGCTTCTGGAAATTATCGAGAAGAAGGACAATATGATGGAAGAGCTCATGAAGGAGGCCAGAGAGCACGCCCATGAGCACGGCCATCACCATCATCATGATCACGACGGAGAGTGCTGCTGCGGTCACGATCACGACCATGATCACGGAGAAGGAGAGTGCTGCGGCCACGGCCACCACCACGATCACGAGGAGGGAGAGTGCTGCGGTCATGACCATCACCATGATCACCACGATCACGACCACGGTGAGAACTGCACCTGCGGCTGCCATGACCACGATCATCACCACCATCATGCCGATGACGTATTTACAAGCTGGGGGCGCGAGAATGTAATCGGCGTCAGCAGAGAGAGACTGGAACAGATTCTTAAGGATCTGGCGTACAGCGGAAAGTACGGAGAGGTTCTTCGGGCTAAGGGAATGCTCCCGGCTGCAGACGGGACATGGATGCACTTTGATCTGGTGCCGGAGCAGGTGGAGATCCGTGAGGGCTCTGCCGACTATACAGGCAAGGTCTGCGTAATCGGAGCAAATCTGGATGAGAAGGCGCTGGAGGAAGCGTTCAGCGCTCAGTAGCCAGGCAGAGGTAAAAGAAGAGAGCAGCCATCGGGCAGGCAGATTTACGGCCCATGGCTGCTGAAAAACAGGAGGACGACAGATGGACGAGGAGCGTATGCCGCTTTTTCTGATCAATGGTTTTCTGGAAGCAGGAAAGACTGAGTTTATCAAATTCACCATGGATCAGGATTATTTTAAGACAGAGGGAAAAACACTTCTGATTGTCTGCGAGGAAGGCGAGGAGGAGTATGAGGACGAGTTTCTGGAGGAGAACCGGACAGCTGTCGTGTATGTGGACGAGCTGTCAAAGCTGACTCCGGAATATCTCTCCGATCTGGAACTGCTCTACAACCCGGAGCGGGTGCTTATGGAGTGGAACGGAATGTGGAGCCTGGACGAGCTGAAGCTGCCGGCAGACTGGGAGCTGTACCAGCAGATCACCATTATCGACGGGTCCACTTTTGAGCTTTATCTGAACAATATGAAGCCGCTGGTGGGGGCAATGGTGAGAAATTCAGAGATGATTATCATGAACCGCTGCGACGACATAGAGGATCTGGATACCTACAGAAGAACCCTCAAGGGGATGAATCCGCAGGTAGAGATTATTTTTGAGGACTCTGAGGGTCAGATAGAGGAAGTGACAGAGGCGGATCTGCCGTACGATGTAAATGCCGATGTAATTGAGATCTCCCCGGAGGCCTATGGAATCTGGTATATCGACGCATTGGACAAGCCGGATCGCTACCGGGGCAAGGTGGTGGAATTTACAGCCATGGTGTTAAAGACACCGGACTTCCCGAAGAATTACTTTGTGCCTGGGCGCATGGCCATGACCTGCTGCGAGGCCGACATGACCTTCCTTGGATTTATGTGCAAGGCCAAGAACGCAAGGCTCCTGGAGACAAAGCAGTGGGTGAAGGTAAAGGCCCGTGTGGAGTACGAGTACAGCCCTGAGTATGAGGGAGAGGGGCCGATGCTTTACGCTGACTATGTGGAGCCGGCAGAGCCCATTAAAGAGATTGTACAGTTTTAAAAAGATGGATGATACAGCAGAAAACGGACTCTTCGGAGTCCGTTTTCTGCTCTGCACAGGCGGCAAGGCTGAAATTTCAAATCCCGTTATGACTTCTTCGCTTTTGTAACTGCTCCATGAGCTTTGTACTGTAGTGAGCGATAAAAATACAAAGTCCCATAAGCGCAAGATAATCCATATAAAAGAAAATTTTCGGTTCGCTGTAATCCAGAAATACAAACTCGCTTTTCAAAAACAGACAGGTGGGGAAACCTCTGCTGATGAAGACCCATATGCCATATCCGGAGATAGTTAATCCTGCGGCGAAGGCGATCATACTGGGGCTTTTTGTTTTACTTTTTATCTTTAACGCTTTTCGCAGCATTCCCAAAATCATATTCCAGTGAAGTCCCAAATGCACGCTCATCAGGAGAAAGCCCCAATATGCCCCGAGAATATGGAGCCGGCGAGCCAGGGACATGCCGCCTGTCCCCGGCAGGAAGGCAAATACATAGCGGGACATCACAATACCGCTGTACATCTGAGCCAGCATTGCAAGCAGGAGAAGCAAATCGACACAGAGCGTCACAGTGCGCAGTGCGCTGTATTTCCCCTTGAACAGGGTTTTATGCCAGCGCCCGTTCAGAAGGTGGTGGGCCACAAAAAGAAGGAACATTCCGGCACCCACCCATTCATGGGGCGCTTCTCCCCAAAACTGATAGCCCATTAAAAAAAGCAGGGCCAGTGTCATGAAAACGTCGACGGCTAATTTTATAACGGCTTTCGGTTTCATTCCTCCACCGCCTTACCTATGCAGGCAATGGCGTTCAGGCTGCGGGGATAACCGATGTAGGGCAGGCACCCGGAAACAACACGAATCAAAAAGTCCCTGTCATTTCCAAGATTCAAATTTCCTTTTGCGTGGGCAATCAGCTGAGGCTCACAGCCGCCCTGGGCCATAAGGAAGCAAAAGGTAATCAGCTCACGCTCTGCCAGGCCAAGGCCCGTTCGGGTGTAGTAATCGCCAAAGCAGTTTGCCGCCAGCCAGCGGTTGATATGGCCTGTTTTCCAGGCCTCCTTCATATGCTCACCGAAAATTGCCGCCTGTGCCTCGATCCCTTTTTCCAGCCTGTCGGCAAGGGTAGTCGTCGCCTGTCCGTCAAGGGGAAGCTCTATGCCTCTCTCGGTCAGCACCTCATTGGTAACATTCAGAAACGGCAGCATTCTGCCATACCCCAGATAGTCGGCGGCCTGATAAACGATCTCCTTTGCCGCTATGGGGGTGATGCCGTTTTCCAACGCCTGAGGGAGCATTTCTCTATAGGCATCCACACCTCCGCAGCCGATCAGCGCTGCCAAAATTGCCAGACAGCGGGTTGGCGGCTCCAACTGCTGGTTTTCTTCGTTTACAACTTCATCAAAGGCAAAATGCTCAAAGCGTTCTGCAAATTCAGGATCTGTTTTCTTTAAATTCATTTTTTTGTCTCCTTTCAGATTTTTTGGCTGCCTGTAGACCACACATGTTTTTCTCTTGCGGCTTCAGGGGTGTTCTGCGCCATTACGCCTACCAGATTGTGGGGAACATAGGGTTCCTCTAAAAATGCGAGCTCATCGTCAGTCAGAGTAAGCCCGGCAGCTTTCGCCATGCCCTCAACCTGGTGAAGCTTCGTTGCGCCCACGACAGGAGCAGTAACCTTTGTCAGCAGCCAGGCAAGGGAGATTTCAGTCATAGATACTCCGCGCTTATTGGCAAGCTGTATCACACGGTCGATGATGATGCTGTCCTGCCTGGCGGTAGCGTCGTATTTCAGATGAGCATAGCTGTCCTCCTGCAAACGCTTTGAGGTTTCGCCGGGGTATTTGGAGAGCCGGCCGCCTGCAAGTGCGCTGTAGGGTGTCATGGCTATATTATCCTCACGGCAGAGCTTCGCCATTTCCCGTTCTTCCTCCCTGAAGATCAGATTGTAATGTCCCTGCACCGATACAAATTTTGCAAAACCTTCTTTTTCGGAAAGGGCGTTTGCCTTTGCAAGCTGATAGGCAAAGCAGTTGGAAATACCGATGTACCGGGCCTTCCCCGCTTTGACGGCGTTGTTCAGCCCCTCCATAATGTCGTACAGAGGCGTATTGTAATCCCACATATGGTAAATGTATAAGTCAACATGATCCATGCCGAGATTTTCAAGACTCTTGTCAAGCATTTTTTCGATGTGCTGCTGGCCGGTGATCCCCGCTTCAATTTCCTCATTGGTACGGGGCAGGAACTTTGTCGCTATCACCACGCTGTCACGCTCTGCAAAATTTCTGATGGCCCTGCCGAGATACTGCTCGCTTGTACCGCTCTGATAGCCGATTGCCGTATCAAAGAAGTTGATGCCAAGTTCCAGGCCTTTTCTGATGATTTCACGGGAATGTTCTTCATCGACCGTCCAGCTGTGCTGACCGTTTCCGGCCTCTCCAAATCCCATGCACCCCATACAGATACGGGATATATGAAGGTCAGAATTTCCTAATTTTGTGTATTTCATAACTGCTCTCTCCTTATACGCCCGGCTCCACGAACATTTTTTTGTCTTTCAGGCGCTCCATATGGGCATTCCACTCTTCCTTCGGAACATCCTCAATGGACACCGAGACGAATTTTTCGTCAATGTTCAGTTCCTTTGCCAGGAACTGCTGTACCTTAAGGGCTATCTCTTTTTTAGCCGTATCGTCCCTTCCGGGGATCATCGTAATATCAACATGCGGCATAAAATTACCTCCTATCAATTTTCATAATAAAATGTCCTCTTATTTTGCAAGTCCTGTATCATTCAGCCATTGGCTGACCGCATCGTCGGGCTCGGATGAGGAGCTGCTTCCGATATGAAGCCCCTCTGTCACGGATGCGTCAGGCTCAAGGGATTTTATCTCATTGACTGTTCCGGAAAGACCGCTTCCTCCGCTGGTGCAGAACGGAGCAATCGTTTTTCCAGACAGGTCGTAAGTATCGAAAAATGTATAGAGAATCATCGGCATATCGCCCCACCAGTTGGGGAATCCCACATAGACAACATCATACGGGTCAATGTTTTCGATGCTGCCGGAAATTGCAGGGCGCGCGTTTTCCTTCTGTTCCTCCTGTGCCACATCCAAAACAGTATCATAATCATCGCTGTAGGATGTGGCAGGCACAATCTCAAAAATATCGGAATCCGTCTGGCTCTGAACAGACTTTGCAACATTTTCAGTATTGCCTGACCAGGAGAAATAAACGACCAGTGATTCAGAGCCTGTTTCGGCGGGCGCGGAAAAATCTGTCTGTCCACTCGATTCTTCGGCGGAGCCGGAGGAAGCACCTGGACTATCGGATTCTTCCTCAGATGCAGAGGTCTGACTGCCTGACTGCTGTGGGGGAGGGGATGATTCCTCATTTGCCGTGCTGCTGCAGGCGGAAAGAGAGAGCAGCAGGGCAAAAGCTGCGAGAACTGTAAATGCTTTTTTCATTGCGACAACTCCTTTCTGGTTTGAAAAATTTTCCTTTATGGTTCAAAATGGATATTAAAATGGATATTGTGCAGCCCCTTTCCTTCAGTGAGTGCTGATTTTACTCTCACAGCTCGTTTTTCCGACGATGACCTGGCCTTTTGCTTCGTCGATATCCATAATGATCTGGCTGACCTGGGGCACATAGATATGTCCGGACAGGGGATTTTTAATGCTGACGATTGGAGCAGTGAGAGTTGCCTCTACCTGGGAGCGCTCAAAGCTCAGATCGGTTTCGATCATTTCGCAGTTTACGAGCTTCAGATTTTTGCAGTAGCAAAGGGGCTGGGTGCCGCTGATTCTGCAGTTTTCAAAGGTGATATTTTCGCTGTACCACGCCAGGTATTCACCTTTCACAGTGCTGTTTCGCACGGTAATGTTTCTGGCGTGCCAGAAAGCGTCCTTCGTGTCGAACACGCAGTTTTCAAAAACGGAATCGGTGATATACTGAAAGGAATATTTGCCTTTCATGCGGATATTGCGGAAGGACAGGTGATCAGAGCGGAGCATAAAATATTCGCTGTCGGCGGTGCAGTCCTCCATGGAGATACCGTGCACCGACCAGCCGAATTCCGGTGAAAGGATGTCGCAGCCGCGCATTTTAATATTTGCACATTCGCGGAGGGCCTTAATTCCGTGGAGTCTGGTATGGCTGATCTCCACATTTTCAGAGTACCAGAGAGCTGCTCTGCAAAGCTCGGTCATTTCCGAGTTTTCAATTTTCAGATCCGTGTCGTGCCAGAATGGATAGCGGAGATTGAAAAAGCAGTGATCGACTGCAACATCTCTGGATTCCTTAAATGCGCTCTCCCCGTCAGCAGGGCCGTCAAAAGCGCAGTCTTTTACGAGAATATCACGCGCGCCATAAAGAGCTCTCTCTTCGTCAAAGGTTTTATTTTCAATGGTTTTCATAGCGTTCTGCCCCTTTCAAGCCTTCATTGCCTTTTGTATTTCAAACCGGAGATAATCCAGGCGGTCTAACTGCCGTTCCTTGAAATGGATTTCATCCAGTGTGCCGTTTCTCTTTTCGCTCAGCATTTTCAGCCGCTCTTTCTCGGTTGACTTTCCCTTCAGAAGAAGCTGCATATATTTTTTCACCTCGTCATTGGAAAAGCCGATGTCGTGAAGCGTCATAATGGTGCTCAGCCGTTCCATATCGCTCTCATCATAATGCCACGAGCCCATAACTTTTTTGACTTCGCCGCACAGCCCCCAGCTTTCGTATTCCTGCAGGATTTTAATGGGGATTTTATATCGTTCGCTCGCCTCGTTAATCGTCATTTCAACCCTCCTTTCCGATAGAAATAAAACAGTGATAAAAATAGAAATTAAATAAAGACGAAAACAAAAAATAAAAATAAAGGTGCTCCGTCCTGGAACACCTTTATTATAAATTTGCCTGTATGGAATGTCTAATACTTATATTTCATCACAAGATATGCCTTTCAGGTATTGTGATGCAAAATCGATAAAGGCGGAGGTTGTAGCAGAAAATATCTGCTCTTTTTTCCATGCTAAGGCCGTCGAAACTTCCAGAGCAGGGCGTAATGGGATAAAGCGCAGATTTTCGTAGGTGCAGTTTAAGTTTATGCTGAGCATTACGCCTATGTTTTCTTTCACCAGCACGGCTTCATTATAAGGAAGATTCGCCGTCGCTGCGATTTCCACCTGTTCCCTGCAGTCGCCAAGCCATTTTCCGATACGGCTTTGGTTGAAATCGCCTGTTGCAGTCACAATCGACATTCCTTTCAGGTCTTCAGGACTTATGCTTTCTTTTTCAGAAAGCGGAGAATCGACTGGAGCAAACAAACCCCATTGCTCTTTAATCGGCATATTGACAAAGTTATATTTGCGCATGTCAATAGGCTCTGACATTAACCCGATGTCTAAGTGTCCTCTTTCAATATAGTCCCGGATGTTATTTGCATTTCCGCTGTATATCTCATACGTTACATTGGGATATTTTCTGCGGAACCCGGCAATGATTTTTGCTAAATATTCCGTGGAGCGAAACTCTCCGCTGCCGATTGAAATGGTGCCGGAGAGAGCCTCGTCTTTCTGCAGAAAATCCCGCTTTGTTTTATCTGCCAGGGACAGAATCTCCTGTGCGCGGCGCTTTAATATCATTCCGTCCTCAGTCAAAATAATATTATGATTGCTGCGGACAAACAGTTTTACGCCCAGTTCCTGTTCCAAATCGGCAATCTGCCGTGACAATGTAGGCTGTGTGACATGAAGCTGCCGGGCTGCTCTCGTAAAATTTTCTTCTCTTGCGATTGTCAAAAAATAATTTAATACGCGAAGTTCCATCTGCCTTACCTCCGATAAAAGTATAGCATAGGCAGAGATGAAGAACAATATATCTGACTATAAGCTATGCTTTCTGTGAATAGCAGTTTTCTGCTGTCGGCCGGACCTGACGGGAAGGTCTTTCTGCAGAGCAAAAAACAGGGCGTCTGCAGGGAAAGATAGAGAATCTGTCCCTGCAGGCGCCCTGCATATGAGCCTGCGGCGGCCTAAAGGCAGCCGGCTTTTATGTTTACGACATCGGCGGCACAGGAGTGGGCCTGCTTTGGTCGAACACCTGGGTCACGTCGAAGAGATCGCTTAAATGGGTCTTGACCGGATTTGTTTCCGGAAGATCATAGTACATCCGGTAGCCGTCCAGATTGCGTCTGCCCTGGCGGAAGTGGTCTGTTCCGATCTGGACAAAGTACTGGGCGGAGTCCACGTTGCAGAAGTAGCGGAAGCCCTTGGACTTGAGATAGAGAAGCCGTTCATTGTCCTCGGCATAGGGACGCCAGCCTCCTATATCACTTCCGAAGGGGAACAGGATAATGTCGGTGCCTCCGACGAGAGGAGCAACTTCCGTATCCCATTTGTCTGTGTCCGCGATGAAGTCCTCCATGGAGATGGAGCCCATATCTCTGTGGCCCCAGCTGTGGCTGGCCAGCTCGTAGCCGTCATCCTTTAAGGCCTGGGCTACTCTGGCGGCATTTTCACGCTCTGCCTCATAATCGAAATCAGGATGGGCAGCCTTATACTCATCCGTATTGTAGGAAGCTGCCGTGCGGTAGCCGAGGATTCCATTGTAGCCGGTGAAGGCGATGACAGCCTTGGCTCCCTTGTAGGAGAAATCCGGGTGTTCCTCAATAAATTCGTCTAACAGGGGAACGAGATCGTAGGCGCCTGTGGAAACGCTTCCGTCATCCATCTTCATCTCGCAGACAGGCTTTCCGTCCTCCCCGACAACCATGCGGGATGCAAAGCCGTCGCCCTCCATGTACTCGTAATAGCAGACGTCGTCCTGGGACATGACAAAGGCCTGTTTTCCCGGAGGCAGCATAATATTGCCCTCTGTGAAGATGGGATTTCCGTTTTCGTCTGTGGTCTCATAGGCGATGTCGTGGAGACTTACAAGGACAAAACCGCGGTCGTACATGGACTGGAGGATCTTCTCAAATTCCTCCTTGGTGGTCATCATCTGATTGTAGCCGTTCTGTTTCCTGTCTCCGTCAAAGGCCTTGGAGGTGTCCATAATCAGGGAGTGGAAGAATACATGGGTTACCTTGTATGGATCGACCCTTACCAGAGTGGATTTGGCGGCCTCGTATTCAGCGATGGCTGCGGTTACCTGCTCGTTGTCCTTTATGGCCTCGTTTTCGGAGAGGAGAGCGATGGCTCCGTCATAGTCATAGCCGGCAGCCAGAAGCTCTGCCTGCTCAAGCTGGTAGGCAAGTTCTTCCTCTGGAGAGAGCGGCGCTTCAGACGGCTCTGTCTGGCCCTGTGTGCCGCTTCCTGTTTCTGACGGCGTGGGGAACAGGCCGGATGTTTCAAAGTTGCCTCTGCTCACAACGATAAAGATTCCTGCCAGAATGAGTCCAAGGACTGCAATTCCAAGCAGAATCAGAGGGAGTCTGCGGGGACGGCGGCTGCGGCGGCGCCTGCTCCACCCTCTGCGGTTTAGATATTGGTTTTTCATAGACAATCTCCTTTGTTTCTGTGTTCTGTGGTTTTATGCTTCAGGATGTGCCTGGCGGTGAAACGGCTTTTCATCTCTGCCGCCCTGAAGTCAGACAGGCCCTGAACAGCAAAAAAGGCAGAACGTGCGCTGCCTGTCTGGCTGCCTTTTTCAGGCATCAGGCAGGCGGCGCGTCTTTGCCGGTAACTGGTAAATAACGTCTGCGCTGATAAAGTTTCATATATGGCAGGAGGCTGTGACTGCAAACTCAGCTGCCTGTCCTGCGGGTGCCGTGTCATCCGGATTCCCCAAAGGGCAGAAGCGCGCAGCCTCTTTCTGTTCAACTATTATAGCATAGCCTGCGGGAATGTGTCATTAATGTTTATTACAAATTTCAGAAATTTTTGTCAGAAATGGCAGAGCGATGGGGAGGAAATCAAAGAAGTATTCATTTAAAACTGGAATAGGGACAAAGGATGCGTCCATATGCTGATGAAAGAGGATATGTTTAGAGTCGGGGGACAGATTGTATGAAGAGAATCCTGTCTGTCATATGTGCAGCGCTCCTGCTTGCAGCTGTTTTATGCCAAAGTGCCTTTGCACAGAAGCCGGAGATAGGAGCGGAGGTGTCGGCGCCTGCGTCCGCTGCCCTGGAAGGGCCGCAGATTCAGGCGCCCTGCGGGATCCTGATGGAGGCCTCCACAGGAACAGTGCTGTATGAAAAAAATGCGGACGAGGCGAGAAATCCTGCCAGTGTCACAAAGATTATGACACTGCTTTTAACCTTTGACGCCCTCAAGTCAGGGAAGATTGCCCTCACGGACGAGGTGGTGACAAGCGCCCACGCCAAATCCATGGGAGGCTCTCAGGTATTTCTCGAGGAGGGGGAGGTACAGACGGTGGAAGCGCTGATCAAGTGCATTGTCATCGCGTCGGGAAATGACGCCTCGGTGGCAATGGCAGAGTACATAGCGGGGGATGAGGCATCTTTTGTACAGATGATGAATGAAAGGGCGAAGGGGCTGGGGATGGAGCAAGCTAATTTTGAGGACTGCTGCGGGCTGACCGATTCGGCCTCCCATGCCATGTCCGCCAGGGATATTGCCCTGATGACAAGAGAGCTGATCACGAAATACCCTGAAATTTTTAATTATTCGACTATCTGGATGGAAAACATTACCCATGTGACGAAGCAGGGAACTAAGGAGTTCGGCCTTTCCAATACGAATAAGCTGCTGAAGATGGCCACAAACTTTGAGGTGACGGGGCTGAAAACAGGCTCCACCTCCACGGCAAAATACTGTCTGTCGGCCACGGCGCGAAAGGACGGGGTGGAGCTGATTGCCGTTATCCTGGCTGCGCCGGACTACAAGGCCAGATTCAACGACGCAGTGACTCTCTTAAATTACGGCTATGCAAACTGCCGTCTTTATACAGACGAGGATGTGGGGGAGATACCGGAGGTACAGATACTGGGAGGCGTGCAGGACACGGTTCCTGTAAGGATCGACAAGCCGTTTTCCTATCTGGGAACCTCAGGGGAGGATTTCTCGGGAATTGAGAAGGAGTGGATATTTGAGACAGAGCTTAAAGCCCCGGTACAGGAGGGAGAGATTGTAGGAAAGCTGGTCTACCGCCTGAACGGGAAGGAGATTGGCCAGGTAGATGTGGTGGCAGCGAAAGAGGTTCCCAAGGAGACCTTTTTCGATGTCATAAGAGAGGTTTGGGAGGCGGCGCTTCTGTAGAGTGTCTGAGGGAAAACCGGGACCGCCCTCTGCTGTCAGCCCGGCAGAGGGCGGTCCCGGTTTCGGTTGACGGGAACGGCGGCGTTTTGTATAATAAAGTAAAGCAACTATTTTAATTTTATGTAAAATTTCACAAAAACTGAAGATTCGCGGCGGTCTGCGCCGCGGGAAAACAGGAGGGGTTTCAATGACAGATTACAGCAAGATGTCACCGAAAGAGGTGAGGGAGCTTATCAGGAGAGGAGAAATTACACGTCCCACAGCCGGTATGTGCGGGGGATATGCCCAGGCAAATCTTGTAATTCTCCCGAAGAAGTACGCAGATGATTTTAAGGAATTTGCGAGAAAGAATCCAAAGCCCTGCCCGATTCTGGAGATTGTGGAGGGAAGCCCTGAAGTCCACGATATGGGTGAGGGGGCTAATCTGGTGACAGATATTCCACGGTATTTTATCTATAAAAACGGTGTCAAGGTGGATGAGGTGACGGATGCTTCCTCCTACTGGGAGGATGATTTTGTGGGATTTCTGATCGGCTGCAGCTTCTCCTTTGAGGAGGCACTGCTGCGGGAGGGCATAGACGTGCGCCACATTTCCATGGGCTGCAATGTGCCCATGTACAAGTCCAACATTCTCTGTGAGCCGGCAGGCGTCTTTGAGGGGCCGACAGTTGTGAGCATGAGGCCCATGACGCCGGAGGACGCAAAGAAGGCATGGGAGATTACCGAGCGGTATCCCAATGTACACGGCTGCCCGGTCCACATGGGCGATCCGGCCGATATTGGAATTAAAGACATCACAAAACCGGACTACGGCGATCCGGTGGAGATCCGGGAAGGGGAGATCCCCGTATTCTGGGCCTGTGGCGTTACGCCCCAGGCGGCAGTGGAGCACGCCAAGCCGCCGATCGTGATTACCCACGCGCCGGGACATATGTTTATCACGGATATTTTGAACAGCGAGCTGAATGACTTCCTGGAGAAGAAAAGAAGTAGAAATAGGGAGAAATAGGGAAAGAGAGAGGGAGAAGACTGATTGTTCCGATGGAAGGGACAGTCAGTCTTCTCCCTTTTTGTGCAGAGGGGCGGTTAAAAAAGAGGCGGAGGAGAAACTCTCTCTCCTGTCATCTGAAAAGCTCTCTGGCATTCTGCTCCAGTTCTCTGAAAAAGAGGCTTACGTGGAACCCGTCATTGACCGCATGGGAGAATTCTCCTCCCACCGGAAGGGTAATGCGTCCGCCGTCAGAGGTCAGCTGGCCAAACATGGCAAAGGGGATAAAATCCTCCTTCGTGTCACCGCTGAAGCTGAACCCCTCAAAAGATAGATCCGGAACAATCGAGATGCCGCAGATATTTTCGGGGATTGTGCTGTCGCACAGAAGCCTGCCGCAGTTTTCCGTTAGGGCATAGTCCTTCTCAAAGGCATGGTAGAACTGGGAAAAATCAGGGCAGAATTCTGTGAGTTTCATGGAGAAATGTCCGGGGGCGCCTTTGCGGGGAACTGTATAGTACGGGTCGATTCTGTCCCAGATGCCGATGTTCCCCTGACTGTCTCTTCCGTACCGGAATTCCGGATGGCTGTTGACTGTTTTGGCTGCACAGTAGACTAAAGCCGGGTACAGACGCAGCCCTCGGTGCTTTACAGCCTCATAGAGAGCCGTAATATCGATGCGCACCGTCATATAGATCGATGTTTTTCTGAAAAATTCAAGGTATTCCCTGCGCTCCCAGGAATCATAGCAGATCGGTTTTAATCCCATGCCGTTCTCCTCTCTGTCGAAAATGTCAAAGATGTAAGAATGCCGGACATCTCCATGGTGCTGTGATGCCGGGCTCAGGAATAGTTTAGCACAGGAGCGAAGGTATGGCCAGGGAAAGCTGCTGCTATTTCAGCGCTTCCTCAGAAAACTGCGTGGTTACCAGGTCATAGTAGGGAACACGGGCCTTGAGCTCTCCGGATTCTTCGAGAATATTCTGCAGCAGATCGAAGCTTTCTTCCTCGAATATGGTGTCGCCCTTCCAGGTATCCTGGGATTTGTAGCGCTCTACAATCGCAGCGATGACAGCCTCATCGGTTTCCGGAAACTGGGGCTTTATGACCTTTGCGATCTCCTTGGAGGAATGGGAATTGACATACTCCAGACCTTTCTGGATGGCATTGGTGAAGGACTGAATGATTTCAGGGTTTTCTGAAATATAGCTTCTCTTTGCGCTGTAAGCCGTGTAGGGAACATAGCCGGAGTCCACTCCCAGGGAAGCTACCACATAGCCCTCGCCCTCCAGCTCCAGGGAGGTGGCGTGAGGTTCAAACTCCACGGTGTAGTCCGCATCATTTCCCGTAAATGCGGCGGCTGTCAGGCCGAAGTCGATGCTCTGGTCGATGGTCAGATCCGTTTTTGGATCAATCCCGTTTTTCCTCAGGATGAACTCGAAGATCATTTCCGGCATGCCGCCTGCCCTGCCTCCGAGTACGGTCTTTCCTTTCAGCTTATCCCATGTAAAGCTGTCGTCCGGCGTGCGGGCCACCAGAAAGTTTCCCGCCCTCTGTGTAAGCTGGGCAAAGTTTACGGCGTAGTCCTCAGAACCCTGCTGGTAGACGTAAATGCTGGACTCGGAGCCCATAAAGCCGATGTCGGCGTCCCCGGAAATCAGCGAAGTCATGACCTTGTCGGCCCCGCCTCCGTTCACAAGGGTCAGGTTAATTCCCTCCTCCTCAAAATACCCCAGCTCAATGGCTGCGTACTGGGGGGCATAGAAGATAGAATGGGCAACTTCATTTAAGGTGACAGGCGTAAGGCCGTCCGTCTTTTCGGAACAGCCAAAAAGCGTGGCAGAGGCCAGAAGAAGGGCTGCCGCCGCTGCAAAAGCAGATCGTTTCATGTAGATCCTCCCGGTTGTGATTTGATAGTAATATAGTATAGAGGGACAGGAAAAAAGGTGAGAGGAAAAGGAACCGGAGGGCAGGAGGATAAATTGTCCAAATTTATAGATTCTTTATCTTTTGACTATGGACTTTACAACTTTAGTATGCTAAAATTAACCATAACGGACTATAGACTTGAGAAGGAGTTGCATACATGAATAAGAAGATAAAGACAGAGGCTGTTGATCATCTCTTTCAGGCCATTCTGACACTGAAAAATACGGAGGAGTGCTACAGCTTTTTCGAGGATGTGTGTACAGTAAATGAGATTCTCTCTTTCTCCCAGAGATATGAGGTGGCCAAGATGCTCAGGGAAAAGAGGACATACCTGGAGATTGCGGAAAAGACAGGGGCATCCACAGCTACGATCAGCCGGGTAAACCGTTCCTTAAATTATGGAAACGACGGGTATGACATGGTGTTTGGGCGCCTGACAGGCGATGCGGCGCCGAAGAAAACAGAGTAGGGTACTGAAAGCATATAGACAGGCGGCCCATATGGAGAAGCCGAAGGCGTAAGGGGGATATAACAGAAGGTATAGTAAAAAGACATCAGAAAAAAGAAGGACGGGATTTAGGCAGCGTCCTATAGGAATTAAAAAAATTTTAGTCGGAACCGGTGTGTCAGATCGCGCCGGTTCTGATTCATTTAAGGACTCCCTTCCAACCTTAAACTGCCCGTTTCCTATTTCCACTGATTTCGGTGCTGTGTTGGAATCGGATTCATCAGGCTCTTCCGGTACGATATCCGGTTCTGATGCTTCCAGTGCTGAGGATGCTTTCGCTTTAGAAGAAGAGGTATCTTCCATTTGGGCAGCAGAACTGCTTTTTGATGCATTCTCTGCCTGCTTACTGTTGCCGCAGTCTGTAAGCAGCACAGCCAAAGACATAATAACAATCAGTGTCAGGGGTATTGCTTTTTCCATAGTTCTATCACCACTTTCTTACCTACTATAAATTCAGAAATATTGATAAACATAAAAAATGACAAGATTATATTTGTTGTAAGAACTGAAAATATAGTTATAACTATATTTTGTGTTGAATTTGTAAGAAGGCGTGCTATAATTTACAGTGTGATGATTTAGATTGGAGATATTTTGAAAAATACAAAGTTTGTATGAAAGGATTGGTGGAGCGATGGCTGTCAGCTATAAAAGACTTTGGAAACTGTTAATTGATCGTGATATGAAAAAAAAGGATTTAGCTGAAAAGGCGAATCTGAGCAGTTATACAATTAATAAAATGAATCGGGGCGATAATGTGACAACGGATACGCTCGTAAAAATATGTACCGTTCTCAACTGCACCTTTGATGATATTATGGAAATGGTTACTGATGAAAAATCCTGATCTTTGTTTTTGCTGGATAATACCTTTGATACATTACTGATTAAAGGATTATGGGGAGATTAGTAAATGGAGTTAATTAACAATACAACAAAAACATTGAGAGATGATTTAGCCGTTGAAATCAGGAAAGGGAGTAAACTTTCTATTGCGGCATCCTGTTTCTCTATCTATGCGTTTCAGGAATTAAAAAAAGAACTGCAAGGTATTGATGAGTTGAGATTTATTTTTACATCGCCTACATTTACGACAGAAAAAGCGAAAAAGGAAAAAAGGGAATTCTATATTCCCCGTTTGAATAGAGAACGCAGTTTGTATGGAACAGAATTTGAAATAAAACTCAGGAATGAATTAACACAAAAAGCCATCGCCAAAGAGTGTGCGGAATGGATTTGTCAGAAGGTGACGTTCAAATCCAATGTAAGTAACGAAAACATGATGGGATTTATCAATCTGGATGACAAGAATTATATGCCTATCAATGGTTTTACTACTGTGGATTTGGGCTGTGAGCGCGGCAATAACGCTTATAATATGGTTCAGAAAACAGAAGTTCCGTTTTCAACCGCCTACATAGATTTGTTTGAAAGCATTTGGAATGATAATGTGAAATTGCAGGAAGTTACGGATGAGGTGATTGAAAATATTGTGGCCGCTTATAATGAAAACTCTCCTGATTTCATCTATTTTGTAACATTGTATAACATCTTTAATGAGTTTTTGGAAGATGTGTCAGAGGATAATCTCCCGAACGAAGCTACCGGATTTAAGGAAAGTAAGATCTGGTCAATGCTTTACAATTTCCAGAAGGATGCGGTTCTTGCAATCATCAGCAAGCTTGAACAGTACAATGGGTGTATTTTAGCTGACAGCGTTGGTCTTGGCAAAACTTTTACGGCTTTGGCAGTTATTAAGTATTACGAGAACAGAAATAAGTCTGTGCTTGTGCTATGCCCGAAAAAACTGGCTAATAACTGGAACACTTACAAAGACAACTATGTGAATAATCCTATCGCTGCGGATCGTCTGCGATATGATGTTCTTTATCACACGGATCTGAACCGTACGCACGGAACGTCCAATGGCCTGGATTTGGACAGACTGAATTGGAGCAATTACGATTTAGTTGTAATTGATGAATCTCACAACTTTCGCAACGGTGGAAAACTGTCCGGTGAGGATAATGAAAAGGAAAACCGTTATCTGAAATTGTTAAATAAGGTAATTCGCAAAGGGGTTAAAACGAAAGTTTTGATGTTGTCAGCGACCCCGGTAAATAATCGTTTCAATGATTTAAAAAATCAGCTGGCACTTGCCTATGAAGGTAATACCGAACTGATTGATGATAAGCTAAACACTACTCGCAGCATTGATGATATTTTTAAGAGTGCACAGAGAGCGTTCAACACCTGGAGCAAATGGGAGCCTGCTGACAGAACAACTGAAAATCTACTTCGGATGTTGGATTTTGACTTCTTTGAGGTTTTGGACTCCGTAACGATTGCCCGTTCACGTAAGCATATTCAGAAGTATTATGATACTACGGACATCGGAACGTTCCCAACTAGATTGAAGCCGATTTCATTAAGACCTCCGCTTACCAGTCTGAAGAAAGCTATTAACTATAATGAGATTTATGAACAGCTGACGATGTTGTCCCTGTCGATTTATACACCTTCTCATTTTATTCTTTCGAGTAAAATGGAGAAGTATGCTGAATTGTATGAGGACAATAAAGTAAATATTGGTTTTACTCAGGCAAACCGGGAACAAGGTATCCGCCGTTTGACGGCAATCAATCTGATGAAGCGTATGGAAAGCTCTGTGTATTCTTTTAATTTGACATTGAAGAGAATCCTTGAACTGATTGATTTAACGATACACAGCATCGACACTTACGATAAGACGGCCTCTGTCAAACTTGATTTGACAGACATTACCAACATTGATGATTACGACAGTGAAGATCAGAACAGTGACGAACTGTTCACTTTTGGCAAAAAAGTCAGAATTGAAATCGGAGATATGGACTATAAGTCCTGGAGAGAAAGTCTTGCGAAAGACCGTGAAATTCTCGAGCTGCTGACGCTGATGGTTGGAGATATTACGCCCGAATATGATTCCAAGCTTCAGGAGCTGTTCCGAGTTATCAGAAATAAATTGGAGCATCCGATCAATGAAGGAAACAAGAAGATTATTATCTTCACAGCCTTTGCAGATACAGCAGGCTATCTTTACGACAATGTAAGCAAATTCGTGATGGATAATTTCGGGCTGAATACAGCGATGGTATCCGGTTCCGTAGAAGGGCGTACAACAGTTCCGAAGCTCCGCAGCGATCTGAATACTGTGCTGACCTGCTTCTCTCCGATTTCCAAGGACAAGCATCTTTTGATGCCGGGAGATAACACAGAAATTGATTTCCTGATTGCGACTGACTGTATTTCTGAAGGTCAGAACTTGCAGGACTGCGATTATCTGATCAACTATGACATCCACTGGAATCCTGTTCGTATCATTCAGCGTTTCGGGCGTATCGACCGTATAGGAAGTAAAAACACTTACATCCAGCTGGTGAACTTCTGGCCGGATGTAACGCTTGACGAGTATATCGACCTGAAGGCAAAAGTCGAGACTCGTATGAAAATCGTGGATATGACGGCAACCGGCGATGACAATCTTTTGAGTGAAGAAGAAAAGACTGATCTTGAATACCGCAAGGCACAGCTGAAGCGTTTGCAGGAAGAAGTTGTGGATATTGAAGATATGTCATCGGGTATTTCCATTATGGATTTGGGGCTGAATGAATTCCGCCTGGATTTGCTGGAATATATCAAGCATCATCCGGATATTGATAAAACTCCATTCGGACTTCACTCTGTAGCAGCTGCATCAGAGGACACACCAGCAGGAGTCATCTATGTTCTGAAGAATCGTTCCAATAGCGTGAACATTGATAATCAGAACAGATTGCATCCGTTCTATATGGTTTATATCAGCAATGAGGGTGATGTGATTTGTGACCATCTTTCTCCAAAGCAGATGCTGGATAAGATGCGTTTCCTTTGTAAAGGGAAGACGGAGCCTATTCCTGAATTGTATCGCCAGTTTAATAAAGAGACTCGTGATGGGCGGAATATGTCCGCACTCTCTAAGTTATTGGGCGATGCCATTTCTTCTATCATTGAAGTTAAGGAAGAAAGCGATATTGACAGCTTCTTAGGCGGCGGTCAGATCAGTTTTCTTACAAATGAAATCAAAGGACTGGATGACTTTGAATTGATTTGTTTTCTAGTTGTCCGATGATATAGAAAGCGAGGTGGGAGAATGCTTGGTTTGCCAAAGGCTACCGAATTAAATAAGCAGCTTCCCAAGAATGCGATTTATGCGAAGTTCCAGATGAACACCGCAGAGAGAGCAAAAATAGATGCGGATATTTCAAGAATCACCATTGTAAACGAGGTGTCCCCAGCAAAAATAAATATTGCAGATGGCGAGCGAGTGAAAGCATTCTTTGTCCTTCTGGTAGCTCTGAAAAGGAAAGATTTTGAGGACAAGACCATTATCACGATTTCAAAGCTGATTCCACAGAATATGCTGCTGGTATTGGAGTGTGATGGAGGAGCAAAACTTGCCATTTACCACACGAAACTGATGCAGACGGATTGGAAACGAAAAGAAGAACTTTCCATTGAACTGAAGGGATTGAATATGGATGCCGTTTGGGAGAATATTATTATCCAAATTGGTGGTATTACGATAGAACAGGGGAATACTCTGGATGAGCAGATAGCGGTTGATGAGCGGCGAATGAAGATTCAAAAGGAAATCGGACGTTTGACTAAGGCTGCAAAAAATGAAAAACAGCCGAAGAAGAAGTTTGAGTTGGCTCAGAAAATCAATGGTTTGAAGAAGGAGTTGATGTAAGTTGGATAATAAAGACAGATTTGATGAAAAGACAATTCAATACCTACAAATGATTCAAAGCGTCATCGATCGAATGTCAACAACGTCCGCAATTTTCAAAGGATTTTGTGCAACGATTGTTGCGGGAGTATTTGCCGTATCTTTTACAGAAATAAACAAATGGATTTTAATGTTGACAGTTATTCCCGTGTCCTGCTTTCTTATGCTCGATATATATTACCTGAGGTTGGAAAAGAGATTTCGTGCATTGTATAACTCTGTAAGAGAGGGAAAGAAAGAAGTTGATTTCGATTTGACACCGCCGCCAATAAAAACATTGAAAATTGGTGACGCTGGAGTATGGAGCTGTTTTAAGTCTCCATCAATTTATCTATTTTATATTCCAGTGCTGGCAACATCGGCTTTGATGATTTACTTGAAGTTTAGAGGAGTGGTCTAATGGCGAAACGACAGGTGTTTTTTAGTTTTCATTATGACGAGGATGTTTGGAGAGTTGCTCAGGTACGAAATATCGGAACGATTGAAGGACAGCCGATTTTTAGCGATAACGGATGGGAAAAGGTTCGCAGGACTTCCGATAAGTCTATAGAAAGATGGATTGATAAGGAAATGTCTATGCGCACTTGCGTGGTTATTCTTATCGGTGAGCATACGGCATCCCGAAAATGGGTTAAATACGAAATTGAACAGGCTTGGAAAAAAGGAAAAGGTGTAGTTGGTATCTACATACATAAACTTGAAAATTCCAGAAAACAACAGGCTAATAAAGGCAAGAACCCTTTTGATTCGTTTTATGTAGATAAAACCATCAACTATATTGCCGAAAGGGATACTCCTCTTGATGGAAACGATGTGAAGATGAGTTCTGTTTGCAAGGTGTTCGATTCAGCATTCTATTCCAGCAACTACGTTTATCAAGATATAGCAGAAAATATTGAGGATTTGATTGAGGAAGCTATTGCAATCCGTAATCGCTACCCAAAATAAAGGAGGAAAGTATGGCACATAAGACATTTATTTCTTATAAATATTCGGAAGCCAGAGACTTGAGAGATAGAATCATAGAAGCACTTGGCGATGATGCAACCTATTACAAAGGAGAAACAAGCGATTCCCCAGATTTAACTGATACATCAACCGAAAATATCAAGAAGAATTTGAAGGACATGATGTATGACACCTCGGTTACGATAGTCATCATTTCTCCAAATATGAAGAAGAGTAAATGGATTGACTGGGAAATCGAGTATTGTTTGAAGAATATCACCCGAAAGAATAGAACCTCACACACAAATGGGGTTGTCGGAGTCATAATGAAGTATAATGGTGGCTATGGATGGTTCAAATCATCTAATCAAAACGAAGATGGCTGTTTATCTATAAGCTATGAAGAAACGAAAGTTTATGACATCATTAACAATAACAGGTTTAATCAAAATCCGAAGATTTATTCTTGCACTAAATGCAAGACGGTAAATTCCTTGACTGGCTCTTACATAGCCTATGTTACGGAAGATGATTTCTTGGCGAACCCAAACAAATACATCAACAACGTTTACGATAAGAGTGAAAATGATGCTTCGGGATATGACCTTGTGAAAACACGTTAAGGAGAATGAAGGATGGATAAGTTAAAAATGCACACGCCCAACAAGGCGGATGAAAATTTCAAAAAGCTGGAAGCATTGTTCCCGAATGCCGTTACGGAAACAATCAATGAAAACGGTGAAGTAGTCCGTGCGATTGATAAAGATGTTCTGATGCAGGAGATTTCCTGCACGGTGGTTGATGGCAATGAGGAACGTTATCAGTTCACATGGCCGGATAAGAAGAAATCGGTTCTTTTGGCAAATGCACCTATTGCCAAAACGCTTCGTCCTTGCCGTGAAGAAAGTGTGGGTAAGGACGGCACTCCGGGTGGATTTGATTCCGAAAATCTCTATATCGAGGGGGACAACCTTGAAGTGCTCAAGCTGTTACAAGAAACTTATCTTGACAAAATTAAAATGATTTACATTGACCCTCCTTACAATACGGGAAATGACTTTGTGTATGAGGATGATTTTGCACAGAGCACAGAGGAGTACATGGCAAACAGCGGACAGTTTAATGAGGAAGGTAACCGGCTTGTGCAAAATACGGAAAGCAATGGTCGTTTCCATACAGACTGGCTCAATATGATTCATCCTAGACTGAGATTTGCAAAGGATTTATTGTCAGATGATGGAGTAATCTTTATTAGTATCGATGATAATGAGGTTTCTAATATGCTCAATGTGTGCAATGAGGTTTTTGGCGAAAATCATTTCATGGCTTGCTTCCCTCGTGTAACCAAAAAGGCTGGAAAAACAACTGAAGCTATTGCAAAAAACCATGATTATATACTTGCATATAGTAAATCAGATTCGCCTCGTCTATATTTGCCTTCGCATACCGACTCTGGTTTCAAATTCAGTGATGAATATGAAGCGGAGCGTGGCAAATACAAGCTTAATCAAACTTTAGATTATGATAGTTTGCAGTATAGTGCTAGTTTGGATTACCCGATTACTATTAATGGAGAAACAATTTATCCTGGACAATCTTATGAAAAGTATCTCGAAAGAAAAAGCGGGAAACATTCACGAGCAGATTGGGCATGGCGATGGAGCAAAGAACTATTTGATTTTGGATATGCAAATGGTTTTATCGTAGTCAAGAAATATGAGAACTACTCACGTATTTATACAAAAACGTATCAAAATGCTCGTATCGTAAAAAACGGAACGAAGTTCTCGATTGAGTATATGAATAGAACAAAAGCAATTTCAACTCTTGAATTTGTTGAAAATGAGTTTTCAAATGATAACTCGAAGAAGCATCTTACGCAGCTTTTTGATAGTAATGTATTTGATTATTCAAAGCCAACATCTTTATTGAAAGCGTTAGTGCAATATTCCACAAAAGAGGGCGATACTATCTTGGATTTTTTCTCTGGTTCCGCTACTACCGCTCATGCTGTTATGCAGCTGAATGCAGAGGATGTGGGACACCGCAAATTTATCATGGTGCAGTTACCGGAAAAAACCGACAAGAAGAGCGAAGCATATAAAGCTGGTTACAAAAATATTTGCGAAATCGGCAAAGAACGCATCCGTCGTGCCGGTAGTAAAATTAAAGAGGATAATCCTTTGACAACGCAAGATCTCGACATCGGTTTCCGTGTGCTCAAATGTGACACTTCCAACATGAAGGAAGTCTACTATAGTCCTGCCGATTATGAAGCAGACTTGTTTGACCTTATGACTGATAACATTAAAGAAGACAGAACTCCGGAAGACCTGCTGTTCCAGGTGATGCTTGATTTGGGAATCGAACTTTCCAGCAAAATTGAGGAAACTGTGATTGCTGGCAAGAAGGTATTTGATGTTGCCGATGGATTCCTGTTTGCCTGCTTCGATGCCGATGTGAATGATGAGACAATCAAGGCGATCGCTCAGAAGCAGCCTTATTATTTCGTGATGCGTGACAGCTCTCTGGCAAATGACAGTGTCGCTGCGAACTTTGAGCAGATTTTTGCCACGTACAGTCCTGACACAGTAAGGAAGGTGCTGTAATATGGCGGACAAAAAGAAAAAAGAATTGGCGATCCGCAGCTCGGCGGCAGAATATTTGACTTTTGTTGCTTCCACTGGGGAGAGCGATACCAGCTTTGAAATGCGCTATGAGGACGAAAATATCTGGCTGACGCAGAAAATGATGGCAGCGCTGTATGACGTAACCAAGCAGACGATTTCTCAGCATATAAATCGAATTTATGCGGATGGTGAACTTACACCGGAGGCAACTGTCAAGAAATACCTGACAGTTCAAACCGAAGGGAACCGTCAGGTCAGCCGCAGCCAGGATCACTACAATCTTCAGATGATTATTGCCGTTGGTTTCAAGGTGAATAATCAGCGGGCGGTACAGTTTCGCAAGTGGGCGGGGCAAATCGTGAAAGACCACACCATTCAAGGCTGGACGATGGATGCAGAACGCCTGAAAAAAGGTCATATGTTCACGGATGAATATTTTGAACGCCAGTTACAGCAGATCCGTGAAATTCGCCTGTCAGAGCGCAAGTTTTATCAGAAAGTAACGGATTTGTACGCTACGGCATTTGATTACGACAAGAACGCAAAAACCACCCGCCTGTTTTTCCAGACGGTTCAGAACAAGATGCACTTTGCTGTCCACCGCCACACAGCGGCTGAACTGATCGTGGAGCGCGCTGACGCAAATAAGGAACACATGGGTCTGACCACATGGGAGAACGCCCCGGACGGTAAAATTCTGAAAGCCGATGTGACGATTGCAAAAAATTACCTGAGCAAGGAAGAAATGAATTATTTGGAGCGCATTGTGTCACTTTATCTGGACTATGCAGAGCTGCAGGCAGAGCGCAAAATTCCCATGAGTATGGAAGATTGGGCGAAGCGGCTGGATGGTTTCCTGGAATTTAATGGAAATGAATTGCTGACCGGCCCTGGCAAAATCAGTGCAGAGCAGGCCAAACTCCATGCGGAAACGGAATACGAAAAGTACCGTATCGTTCAGGATCGATTGTATGAGAGCGATTTTGACCGTTTCCTTATGCTGGAACAGGAGGTGAACCGCAAGGATGAAGTTTAACTTTAAGATACAGCAATATCAAACGGATGCTGTCGACGCTGTTGTTAAGGTGTTCCAGGGACAGGGATACCACGACAGGATCAGCTACATCAGAGATGTCGGTAAAAGACAGGAAAATCAGCAGATGCGGTTAAATCTTGAGATGGATCAGCAGTATTCTCTGGATACGGACGGGGAACGTCAGCTGAACATCTATGACATAGATGATGACGATACTGGCTACAAGAACGAAGTGGTTGAATTGACAGACGAACAGCTGCTGACGAACATTCGGAAGCTGCAAAGTCAGAATAACATTAAACAGTCCCCAAATCTTGTGAAAGACTTGGGCAGGTGCAGCCTTGATATTGAAATGGAAACGGGTACTGGCAAGACCTATGTTTATATCAAGACGATGTTTGAGCTGAATAAAAAATATGGCTGGAGTAAGTTCATTGTTGTTGTTCCGTCCATCGCTATCCGAGAGGGCGTGAAAAAAACCTTTGAAATTACCGCCGATCACTTCATGGAGTATTACGGGAAGAAAGCTCGTTTCTTCATCTACAATAGCTCAAACCTGAATCAGCTGGATAACTTTTCGTCCAGCTCCGGTATCAATGTAATGATTATCAATACGCAGGCGTTTGCTTCTTCTCTGAAAGAGGATGGCAGGAGCAAGGAAGCCCGTATTATTTATTCCAAGCGTGATGAGTTTGGCTCCCGCCGTCCGATTGATGTGATTAAAGCGAACAGACCCATTATCATTTTGGACGAACCGCAGAAGATGGGCGGCGCTGTTACCCAGAAGGCGCTGAAGAACTTTAATCCCCTGTTTACGCTGAATTATTCTGCGACCCATGCTGTTAAGCATAATACGGTTTATGTTCTGGACGCGCTGGATGCGTTCAATAAGCGTTTGGTTAAGAGGATTGAGGTTAAGGGATTTGAAGTGAAGAACTTCCGGGGGACGGATAGTTATATGTTCCTGGAGCAGATTGTTCTCTCTTCCAAGAAACCGCCGATGGCTCGTATCGAGCTGGAAATCGGTTATAATAAGTCCATTAACCGTGAAACTCGTGTTTTAGGCGTCGGAGATGACCTGTATTATGTATCTCAGGAGATGGAACAGTATAAGGGATATACGATTTCTGATATTGATCCGTTCCGTGGCACGGTGACCTTTACCAACGGCGAAGTGATCAAAACCGGTGAAGTTTCCGGCGATGTGTCAGAGTCTGACATGCGCAGGATTCAGATTCGGGAAACTATCCTTTCTCACTTTGAGAAGGAAGAAAAGTTGTTTAATATGGGAATCAAGTCCCTTTCTCTTTTCTTCATTGACGAAGTTTCCAAGTATCGTCAGTACGATGCGGATGGCAACGAAATCCTGGGCGAATATGGGAGGATATTCGAGGAGGAATACCTGAATGTACTCAACGACTATATTACTGTTTTCGATACTCCTTATCAGAAATATTTGAAATCTATGTGCAGTGATGTAAGTGCGGTTCACAAAGGATATTTCAGTATTGACAAAAAGACCGGCAGAAGTATCGACAGTCAGCTGAAGCGTGGCAGCGAGTTTTCTGACGATATTTCCGCTTACGATCTGATTTTGAAGAACAAAGAACGTCTGCTGTCCTTTGACGAGCCGACACGTTTTATCTTCTCTCACTCTGCTTTGCGAGAGGGATGGGATAACCCGAATGTATTTCAGATTTGTACTCTGAAGCATTCTGACAGTCAGACAGCGAAACGCCAGGAAGTTGGCCGCGGCCTTCGCCTATGCGTCAACCAACATGGCAATCGTATGGATGTTGAAAGCTGCGGCGACAGTGTTCATGACATCAATATGCTTACAGTTATCGCAAGCGAAAGCTATAAAGGCTTCGTGGCCGATCTTCAGAGCGACATTAAGACCGTTCTGTATGACAGACCGACGGCCGCCACCAGCGAATATTTCAAGGGGAAATATGTCAAGGTGGATGGAACGCTTACTCTTATCGACAGTAGTATTGCCGATGTGATTGAGTTCTATCTTATCAGTAATGGCTATGTCGATATGAAGCGTAAGGTTACGGATAAGTATCGTGCAGATGTGAAGATGGGAACCGTTGCTCCGCTTCCTGAAGAAATTCAACCTATGGCAGAGGGAATCCATACGCTGATCCAGGCTGTTTATGATGATAGTGTTCTCAAGGATATGTTTTCTGATGGCCATGAAACGAAAGTTAAAGAGAATCCTCTGAATGAGAACTTTGCGAAGGCTGAGTTTCAGGCATTATGGAAGCAGATCAATCACAAATATGCTTATACGGTTGAGTTTGACAGTGCTGAACTTATCCGTAAGTCGGTTGCTCATATCAATGAGAAGCTATTTGTTTCAGAACTTCAATATACAACAACGATTGGCAGACAAAAGTCCCAGATGGATGAATATGAGATAAGCCGCGGCGATTCGTTTGTAAGGGAAAGTTCTGGCACTTATACATTATCTCATGTACAGACAAGCCAGATAAAATACGATTTAATTGGCAAAATTGCGGAAGGAACTGTTCTGACTCGCAAAACAGCAGCCGCTATTCTGAAAGGGCTGAGAGCAGATAAACTCTATATGTTTAAGAACAACCCGGAGGAGTTCATCTCCAAAGTCGTCAAGCTCATTAAAGAACAAAAAGCAACCATGATTGTCGAGCATATATCGTATAATCAGATTGAAGGCGAATATGACAGTTCTATCTTTACCGCAGAAAAGAGCGCTCAGACTTTTGATAAAGCCTTTCGCGCGAATAAGGCAATTCAGGATTATGTATTTACAGATGGCTTGGCAGAAAAGAGCATTGAACGTCGCTTTGTGGAAGATTTAGATGCAGCACAGGAAGTCTGTGTATATGCAAAACTGCCGAAGGGCTTCCATATTCCTACTCCAGTGGGAAATTACTCACCTGACTGGGCGATAGCTTTTTATGAAGGAACTGTAAAGCACATTTTCTTTATAGCAGAAACCAAGGGTACTATGGATAGTTTGAATCTTAAACCGATCGAGCAGGCTAAAATTTCCTGTGCTAAGAAGCTGTTTAACGAAATGTCTACAAGTAATGTAAAATATCATGACGTGGACAGTTACCAGAACTTATTGAATGTGATGAAGTCACTATAACATTGCAACAACTTGCTATGTGTTGAGTACATATTGAGTACGCTTTTTGTGAGAGACAGAAACAACCAGGTAATGTGGCGAAAAATATGCCAAATTGCAGCGTTTGTGCTATATAAAATACGTATATTTCAAAAATCCACTTCGAATGGAGGCAAAGAACTTTCAAATGGATGGGGATGCTGTCAGCCGGGAGATTAAGGTTAGAGCAGTGTGTATTTTCCTGGTGTTGATGGGAGAAGGAATTATCTGGTCAGATTGCACTGACAAAAATGCTTGTCGGGGGATAACACTCCACGCCCCTAAGAAGATCCCTATCGGTGACGGCTGCGCATCCTGTGGAGGAAGTAGTTTTGAAAAAACAAAAGAAAAACTCTATGCAAATTTACATAGAGTTTTCTTATTTCCCGTTCACTTGACACAGGTCGGTATTTTTGCAATATTTTTTATGCCCCTCTGCCATTATTTCCTGTCCTTCTTTTTCTTTCCCTCCGGCGGATTCTCCTGCCGAAGCTGTTCGGCAATCAGTTCGATCATCTGCTTTTTCAGATATACGTCAAAGGCCAGCTCACAGATAAAGGAGAAGAGCTGAAGAAACTGCCGGTCGCTGTCCTCATCGCTCCCGCATAAAGGGAAGCGCTCATCGGAAAAGGTTTTCATGGCAGCCTCAAATTTAACCTGCACATCCTCCTTCAGACGTTCCCGCTGTTCCTTTTCAAGGGAAAAGACCTCGCTGTAGATCTCAGACAGCTCCGGCACAGAGCCGTCTGAAAAATGGCGCTCTGTGATGGGAGAGAGGATCTGCTCGATATCCCTGAAGGAGAGAACATTCTTAAAATAGTAGATGAAGGCCAGAAGCAGAATGTGGTTTCGGGAGTATTTTTTCTTCACCGGAGGCGGGAGCAGATTGTTTTTTGCGTAATTGTTGATCATGGTCTTTGTAAGCACCTTGTCCTCGCCGATCCACCGGGAAGAAGCCAGGTGAGTATCCATGAAGGTTGTCACCTGATCCATATACAGGTTAATATTGGGAATATCAGACGGATTGATGCGGGATAAGCTGTCCACGTAGTCCATCAATGCGTTTAAGCGTTCTTCATTTGTTTTCATACTTTGTCACCTCATAGTTATATTATATAGTATTGAATACTAGATGACAAGAGAAAATCGTTCTGAGGACAGGTCTTAGGCAGTTTCTCCTTTTCACCTGCGGGGAGGCCGGCAAACTTCCCGGTTGAGGAGAACGGATGTTTGTAGTACAATAGGGAACAAAGAGGAAAAGGAGGCTTTCCATGTCATTACAGTTTATTATCGGCGGTTCCGGCTCGGGGAAAACCCATGTTCTCTACGAAAACCTGATCCGGCAGTCACTTGAGGAGCCGGAAGGAAAATACTTTGCCATTGTGCCGGAGCAGTTTACCATGCAGACACAGAAGGATATTGTGGCCATGCATCCCTGCCACGGCGTGAGAAACATCGATATTGTCAGCTTTGAGCGTCTGGCCTACCGGATTTTCGAGGAGCTGGCTGTGGAGACGCCGGCGGTTCTGGACGATATGGGAAAGTCCATGGTGCTAAGGAAGGTGGCCGCAGGTCGGAAAAAGGAGCTGCGCCTGTTTGGAAGCCATCTGGACAAATCCGGCTTTATCGGGGAGCTGAAATCCATGATGTCGGAGTTTTTCCAGTATGGGATCACTGGAGAGGCTCTGAAGGAGATGGCAGAGGGCACCCAGAGCGCCATGCTGCGCCAGAAGCTCTCAGACATGAGCGAGCTGTATGAGGGATTCCGGGAATATACGAAGGACCGGTTCATTGCAAAGGAGGAGATCCTTGATATTCTGTGCCGGGTAATTCCGCGCTCAGAGCTGATTAAGGACAGTGTGGTGACCCTGGACGGATACACGGGGTTTACGCCGGTGCAGTACAGGCTTCTGGAGCTGCTTTTAACCTACTGCCGACAGGTGACGGTGACCATTACCATGAATCCGGAGGAGAATCCCTACAGAGAAAAGCCCATCCAGCACCTGTTTCACCTAAGCAGCCATACGGTGTGCAGGCTTACGGATCTGGCCGCCTCCTCCGGAGCAGGGCGCACAGAGGATATTCTTCTTAAGGGAGACTGCCCGAGATTCAGAGAGAGCCCTGAGCTTTCAAAGATTGAGAGGGAGCTGTTCCGGTACGGGCGCAGAGGGGAACAGAAAGAAGGAAAACAGGAAGAAGGAAAACGGAAAGAAGAAAAACAGAATCAGACCGGCTGCGGGGCTCCCCACAGAAAGAGTGGGCTGATTCTTCATCAGGCGGAGAATCCCATCCGGGAAATCCAGTTTGTCTGTGCCCAGATTGAGAGGCTGGTGAAGAAAGAGGGGTACCGCTACCGGGATATTGCGGTGGTGACGGGAGCCCTGTCCGATTACTCCGGGGAGCTTACAAGGCAGTTTCAGGAAAACAAAATTCCCTGCTTTCTGGACAGCAAGAAAAATATTCTCGGAAATCCCATGGTAGAGCTTCTCAGGGCCTCCATGGAAACGCTGACCGAGGACTTTTCCTATGAGAGCGTGTTCCGGTATCTGAAAACGGGAATGGCCGTGGAGGATGTGGAAAAGCTCTCAAGACTGGAAAATTATGTGAAGGCTCTGGGAATCAGGGGGTATAAGCGCTGGAACAGCCGGTGGGAACGGGTGTACCGGGATGGAGAGCTGTTAAATCTGGACGAGCTCAATGAGTTCCGGGAACAGATTGTGGCGCCGTTTCGGCCTTTAAGGGAGGTATTTTCCGACCGCTCGTCCTCGGTTCGGGAAATGACGGCGGCCCTTGTGCATTTTCTGGAGGAGATTCACGCAGAGGAGAAGCTGGGAGAGTGGGAAAAACGGTTTTCTGAGATGGGGGAAGCAGAGCTTGAGAAGGAGTACAGCCAGATTTACGGGCTTGTGATGGAGCTGTTTGACCGGGTCGCTGCCCTCCTGGGCGACGAGGTGGTCAGCCGGAGGGAGTATGCACAGATCCTGGATGCAGGCTTTGAGGAGATCAAGGTGGGACTGATCCCGGCTGTGGTAGACCGCGTGGTGGCGGGAGATCTGACAAGAACCAGGCTCTCCCACATAAAGGCCTTGTTTTTTGTGGGAGTCAACGATGGAATCGTGCCGTCTGCTGTCAGGAGAGGGGGAATCCTGACAGAGGCGGAGAGGAGGCTCTTAAAGGAAAAGGGTGTGGAGCTGGCGCCGACGGCCAGGGAGGAGGGCTTTTTAGAGCGGCTGTACCTCTATCTTGTCATGACAAAGCCGTCGGACACTCTGTTTCTGACCTGGAGCCAGACCTCGGCAGCGGGTAAGGGGCTTCGCCCTTCCAGCCTGATCGGGCAGGTGAAGTCGCTGTTTCCAGAGCTTACGGAGACGCGGTCAGACGAGTTTGAGGAGGCAGCCTGGTCCCTTCCGGCTGGAAGGCGGGCGTTAATCGGCGGGCTTCGCGAGAGGAGTGCGTCCTCCTCCCAGCCGAAATTCCTGGAGCTTTACCGCCGATTCTATACGGACAGCGGGTACAGGGAGATGACCAGGCGTCTGGTGGAGGCTTCCTTCTGCTCCTATGAGGACAGGGGAATCGGGCGGACTGCAGCAGGCAGGCTGTACAGCCCCATCCTTCGCGGAAGCGTGACGAGAATGGAGCGGTATGCAGCCTGCGCCTACGCCCATTTTCTGAACTTCGGGCTGGAGCTTCGGGAGAGGAGAGAGTATGAGCTGGCTGCAGCGGATATCGGAAACCTGTTTCACAGCTCCATTGACCTGTTTTTTAAGACCATGAAGGAGGAGGGAAGGAGCTTTCGCACCCTCTCTCCGGAGGACAGGAAGGAGCTTGTGGGACGCTGCGTCTCGGCGGTGACAGCGGAGTATGGGAATACGGTGGTGTCAGCTTCCTCCAGAAATGAATATCTGGGGCGCCGTGTGGAGCGGATCACAGACAGGACCGTGTGGGCCCTCACGGAACAGCTCAAGAAGGGAGATTTCGAGCCGGCCGGCTTTGAGCTTACCTTTACGCCGGCAGATAATCTGAAGGCTATGAAGATCCCTGTTTCCAGGACAGAGGCCGTTCACCTTCAGGGGCGCATTGACCGGATGGATCTGTGTGAGGATGAGGACAAAATCTATGTAAAGATTATTGACTACAAGACAGGTCAGACGAAATTCGAGCTGACGGAGCTGTTCTACGGGCTTCAGATGCAGCTGGTGGTATATCTGGATGCGGCCATGGAGAAGGAACAGAGGAAGCACCCGGACAAGCAGGTCGTGCCTGCGGGAATTTTCTATTACAATATCGCAGATCCAATGGTGGAAAAGTCAGAGGACATGGATGAGGAGGAGACCCAGGAGGAAATCCTGAGAGCCCTCAGGATGAACGGGCTTGTAAACAGTGATTTAGACGCCATCTCCCATCTGGACAGAGAGATAGAGACCCAGTCTGATGTGATCCCGGTGGCCTTCAAGGCGGGGATCATTCAGGAGGCCAGATCCTCGGTAGCCAGCGAAAGGCGTTTTGCGGCCCTGACCGGGTTCGTCAACCGGAAAATCCAGTCCATGGGACGGGAGATCCTGGACGGAAGGATCACGGTGGATCCCTACAAGCGGGGAGACCGCACCGCCTGCGATTACTGTCCTTATCACGGAATCTGCGGCTTTGATCTGAAGACAGAGGGCTATTCTTTCCGCCGTTTTAAGGCAATGAAACCGGAGGCAGTCTGGGAGGAGATTGAGGCGGAGGAAGAGGAAAGCAGAATCGGAGAAGGCAGAACAGGGAACCGCATAAGCAGAGGCGGTCAGGAAGACGGAAACGGAGGCAGTGCAGAGTCATGGGAGTAAACTGGACAAAGGAGCAGAGGCAGGTAATTGAGAGCAGGGACAGGAATCTCCTTGTCTCAGCCGCTGCAGGGAGCGGAAAGACCGCAGTTCTGGTGGAGCGAATCATCCGGATGATCACGGACGGGGAGAGGCCGGGGGATATTGAGAGGCTGCTGGTGATGACGTTTACCAAGGCGGCGGCCTCGGAGATGCGCGAGAGGATCCACGACGCCATCGAGAAGAAGCTGAAAGAGGATCCGGGCAATGAACATCTGCAGCAGCAGGCGATTATGGTGCAGTATGCCCAGATCACTACCATTGACAGCTTCTGCCTCCATATTTTGCGGGAACATTTTGACTGCCTGGACATTGACCCTGCGTTCCGCGTGGGGGATGAGGGCGAGATGCTTCTGCTGCGGGGGGATGTGATGGAGGAGCTTTTGGAGGACTGGTATGGGAGACATGATCCGGCCTTTGAAAATTTCGTGGAAACCTATGCGTCTGGAAAGGCAGACGGAGGGATAGACGATTACATCTACCAGGTTTACAGCTTTTCCCAGAGCAATCCCTGGCCGAAGGAGTGGATAGACGAGTGCAGGAGAGAGCTGTCGGACACCTCTGTGGAGGCCCTCGACAGAACCGGGTGGATGCAGTTTCTGCTGGAAGATGTGAGGAGGCAGGCGTCTGAGTGGGCGGGGCAGCTTCAGGAGGCTGCCAGGCTCTGCTCAGAGGAGGATGGGCCCGGGGCCTATCTTCCCATGATTCTCTCCGATCTGTCAAATGCCGAAAAGCTCCGGGAGGTGTCGGGGTACGACAGCTTCGTGCAGGCGGCGTCAGGCTTTGAATTTCCCAAGCTGGCCGCTGTCCGGGGGAAACATTCACCGGTGAACCCGGATAAAAAGGAGAAGGTGTCTGAGTGCAGGAAGCGGATCAAGAAGGCTGTGGAGAAGATGAAGGGACAGTTTCTGTTTGCTTCCGAAGAGGAAATCCTTGCAGATCTGGCAGGAAGCAGCGAGGCAGTTCTCATGCTCCTTACGCTGGCGGAGGATTTTGCCGGACGGTTTGAGGCGAAGAAGAGGGAGAGAAACCTGGTGGATTTTAACGATCTGGAGCATCTGGCCCTTCAGGTGCTGTACCGGGAGGAAAAGGAGGGGGGAGAACACAGGCCCAGCGAGGCGGCCGATCTTCTGGCCGGTCAGTTTGACGAGATCCTGGTGGATGAGTATCAGGACAGCAATCTGGTGCAGGAGGCCCTTATCAGGGCAGTGTCCAGAGAACGGTTTGGAACGCCCAATGTGTTTATGGTAGGGGATGTAAAGCAGAGTATTTACAAATTCCGCCTGGCCAGACCGGAGCTGTTTCTGGAAAAGTACCATTCCTACACGAAGGAAGACAGTCTCTATCAGAAGATTGAGCTTCACCAGAATTTCAGAAGCCGCAGGCAGGTGCTGGAGAGCACCAACGACGTGTTTTACCGGATTATGACGGAGAATCTGGGCTCCATCTCCTACACAGAGGAGACAGCCCTTCACCCGGGGGCCTCCTTTGAGCCCCTGCCACAGGAAAGGGGCCGAAAAGAGGCGGAGCTTTCTGGGTCTGCTGAAGGACAGACTGCAGGGGAAGCCGGAGAAAATGGGCCTTTACAGGAGCAGAGAGATCCGTTTTCCACGGAGATCCTCCTCATTAACACAAAGGACAGCGTGCTGGAGGAGCTGGACGATGACATCTCCGACTACACAAGGCAGGAGCTGGAGGCCAGGATGATCGGAAAGCGGATCAGAGAGCTGACCGATCCGGAGAGGGGATGCCCGGTCTGGGACAAAGAGCTTGGGTGCTACAGGAAGGCGGAGTACAGAGATATTGTCATCCTTCTGCGCAGCGTCTCAGGGTGGGCGGAGAGCTTTGTGGAGACTCTGGCACACCAGGGCATTCCGGCCTTTGCCGAGTCAAAGACAGGCTATTTTACCACCATTGAGGTGGAGACGATGCTGAATTTTCTGGCAGTGCTGGACAACCCCATGCAGGATATTCCCCTTACCGCCGTTTTAAAGGCTCCGTTTTTCGGGCTGACGGACCGGGAGCTGGCAGAGATCGCGGCCAGATTTAAGCATTCTGCAAACCGGGGACAGGACCGGGGAATGTACGGGGCTATCTGCCTGTATCTGGGGGAGAGCGATCAGGCAGGAGAAACGATGCAGTCCTCTGCAGAAGGAGAGCGGGAACCGGAAATTCTGGAAAAGCTGGCCAGCTTCTTCCGGGTGACGGAACAGCTGAGGAGGGAGGCCGTTTATCTGCCCATCCACGAGCTGATTTACCGGATCTTTGACGTGACCGGCTATTATGACTATGTGTCCGCCATGCCGGCAGGGGAGACCCGCAGAGCCAATCTGGACATGCTTGTGGAGAAGGCGGCTGCCTATGAGGCCACAAGCTACAGAGGGGTGTTCCATTTTATCAAATATATTGAAAAGCTGAAAAAGTACAATACAGACTTCGGCGAGGCCTCCACTGCGGCAGAGGGCGGCAATACGGTGCGGATTATGAGCATTCACAAGAGCAAGGGACTGGAATTTCCCATTGTCTTTGTGGCCGCCATGGGTAAGCAGTTTAACAGGCAGGATACCAGAGGAAAGATTCTGATCGACTCCCGGTTTGGAATCGGGACGGACTATCTGAATGCCGAGACAAGGCTTAAGGCTCCCACCCTCAAGAAAAATGTGCTGAAGCGCAGGATGGATCTGGAAAACATGGGGGAGGAGCTGCGGGTTCTCTATGTGGCCATGACGAGGGCCAAGGAGAAACTCATCCTGACAGCCTCTGACAGAAATCTGGAGGCAAAGCTGGAAAAATGGAAAGAGCTTCTGGACACAGGGGAGAGGGGACTTGCCTTTACCCTCCTGTCCCTGGCCGGCTCTTATCTGGACTGGGTGCTGATGGCCATGGAGGGAGGCGTCTGCCGGATTTGGATGCGCGAGGTGATGGCAAAGGAGCTTTTAAGTGAAGAGATCGGGGAGCAGGTAAGGCGGAAGGTGACAAAGGATATGCTCCTGTGGCCGGACAGGGAGGAAGAAGGGGAGGAGTCTCCTGCCTCTCAGATATTCGGGATGCTGGGAGATGAGGAGTACAGAAAGAGGCTGGAGGAGTCCTTCTCCTTCCAGTACCCCTGGGAGGATGAGCTGCGGCTGAACACGAAAATGTCCGTGTCCGACATTAAAAAAGAGGGAGATGAGGAGCTCTTTGAGGAGAGCGCATTCCTCCCGACGATTCCATCCTTCCTGTCCGGTGAGGAGAAGGAGGTACAGGGGGCCAGGCGGGGAACCGCCTACCACAGGGCCATGGAACTTCTGTCTTTCCATGAGATCAGAAAAAAGTCTGATATAAAGGAGCAGCTCGACAGGTTTGTGGAGGAGGGGAAGATGACCGCTGATTCCAGGGAGCTTGTGAGAGAGTCTGTCATCTGGCCATTTTTCAGTTCAGATCTGGGAAAGCGGATGGCCGCCGCCCAGAGAGAGGGAAGGCTGAAAAAGGAGAGCCAGTTTGTCATCGGCATTCCGGCCAGAGAGATGGGAGATTTTAACTCCGATGAGCTGGTGCTGGTTCAGGGAATTATCGACGCCTTCTTCGAGGAGGACGGAGAGCTGGTGCTGGTGGACTACAAGACGGATTATGTGGAAAAGGAAGAGACGCTGAGGGAGAGGTATGGGATTCAGCTTGACTACTACAGGCGGGCACTGATGCAGATGGAGAAAAAGAGGGTGAAGGAAACGGTGATTTACTCCTTCCGCCTGGGAGAGGTGAGGCTGCAGCCAGAGGGCTCCTCTCAGGCCAGATAGCTTTCCAGCTCATCCAGATTTCTGGGGATGGGAAGAGAGGGATCCAGGATCCCTTTGCGGCACAGGGAGTCAAACAGGCGCAGGGCGGCGGGAACAGAGAGATTTGCCTGGGAAAGAAGCTCCCTGTCGGTAAAAATCTCTTCCGGCGTCCCCTGACGCAGGACGCAGCCATCCTTTAACACGACAGCCTCATCGGCCCAGGCCAGGGCGAAATCTACGTTATGGGTGGCCATCATGACGGTGATCCCCTTATCGGTCATCCGCTTAACAGCCTCCCGGACCAGCTTCGTATGCCTGGGATCCAGGGCGGAGGCCGGCTCATCCAGAATGACAAGCTCCGGCTCCATCACGAGAATATCGGCAATGGAAACCTGCTTTTTCTGTCCCCCTGACAGGGTGTGGACGGGACGGCTTTTCAGAGAGGTCAGTTCCATTCCATCGAGAATCCGCTCCACGGCCTGACGCGCTTTTTCCTCGGGAAATCCCAGATTCATGACTCCGAAGGAGATCTCCTGGTAAACGCTGGAGGAAAAGAGCTGGCTGTCCGGATCCTGAAATACGATTCCCACCTTCTGGCGGAGGGATAAGAGTTCTTTTCTGGAGTATCCCACCAGCTTTCCGGCAAAGGACAGAGTGCCGGATGTGGGACGGTGAATGCCGTTGCAGCAGAGAAAAAAAGTCGACTTCCCGGAGCCGTTGGCTCCCAGAAAAGCTGTTTTGCTGCCGCGCCTGATTTTCAGAGAGAGATCCCGAAGTGCACAGCTGCGCCCCTGGTCGTAGGAGAAAAACAGGTGATCTGCCTGAAGGATCACCTCACTTTCCGGACAGACGGGTCTGGCGGGTGCTTCTGTCTCCTTTTGTGTCATGTCCCGGCAGCAGACTCTGCAGGTGCCGGTCAGTTCTGTTTGCTTCATGTCGGTCCTCCTTTAATGGGTGGTGAACAGTGAGTGTGAATGATGAATGACGAGTGATAAGTCAGGAAGCCAGCCACAGAACCAGGCAGGCCGAGGCTTCAAAGGCAGCTATCAGAACCAGATGGGAAGGCTTTGGCGGCAGACACTCCCTCAGAACAGAAAAATTCCCGTCATAGCATCTGGCCTCCATGGCGTCATACAGGATGCCGGAACGGCGGACAGACTGGATGAACAGACAGGAGACCAGGGAGGCAAAGGAAGACAGGGAGGTGTGAAAGTCGCGGTTTCCCAGCCTGGAACGCTGGGCCACGGATATTTTTCCGGCGCAGTCCAGGAGCAGAAAGATGAACCGGTAAATCAGCATCATCAGCTCGATGATGAGCGCCGGAAGATGCAGCCCTTTGAGAAACAGGAGAAGCTCTGAAAGGGGCGTGGAGAGAGCCAGAAAATAGAGGCAGGATACACCTGCCAGGGCAGTGGCAGCCATGCAGGCGGCGGCAGAGAGAGTCTCCCTCCCGGCTGTCAGATACAACCCTCCCACCGGAAGGGAGAAAAGCTCCAGGGGAGTCTCCCGCAGAGAAAGCCCTAAAACCAGGGCATTCATTGCAAGAAAGCTGAGGGGGATCAGAAAAAGGCGAAAGTAGGAGACGGGGGAAAGTCCCCCGGCCAGGACAGTAAGAGCTGCCATGACCAGGATGATATAGAGATCCAGCCGGATACAGCGCCCTGCCACACAGAGGCAGAGGGTGAGGATGGATAAGAAAAACTTTTCACCGGTGTTGATATAGCGAAGCCGTGACTGGTAGCTGAAGCTGTCAATTAAAAGCATTTATCTTTCCTCTCGTACTGTCTGGCAGTCATCCGGGATTTCGGATAATCCGCACTGTCTCGTCCACTTCTTCCTCTCCACAAAACGGCCCATAAAGAAGGCAATCACGCCCACGCCGATTCCCGTCTGAAGGCAGAACAGCATGCTTTCTACCTCCCCTGGAAGTTCTCCTCCCAGCAGTGTTTCCAGAACAGGGGAGGCCCACGGCTCGTAGCCTGGATCCGTCGTCTCAATCAGCTGGTTGCCACGGTCGTCTGAACCGCCGAATTCTGCGTCCTTTAAAAGAAACAGAGGGGCAAATGCGATCAGCACAGCCCCGATCAGGAGGGCTGCTGCGAGAGTGCGGCTGCTTTTCCCGGCTGTCTTATGGCCGGTTCCGGCTTTCCCTTCCCTTCTTTTCGGTGTGAAACGGTCTTCTCTTTCCATTATTCAGTTCCCTCCTTTAAAAATCCCACAGCGGCAAGCTCCGGCTGCGCATATGATTCCAGTCCGATGACGATGGCGACAGTCAAAAGCCCTTCTACCACGGCAAGAGGGATCTGGGTTCCTGCAAAGATAACCAGATTTTCCCTGAAGGCGATGGAGAAGGAGGTGGCCGAGTTATGGGCCAGGGCAAGCTGGAAGGCAGTTACGCAGTAAGTGAAGAGATCCCCCAGAAAAGCGGCTGCAAAAAGGGAAACTTTTCTGTTTATCCGGAAACCGCTAAGGATCCGGTAGAGCAGCCAGGAGACGAAGGGACCTGCGATAGCCATGGAGAAGGTATTGGCTCCCAGGGTGGTCAGGCCGCCGTGAGCCAGAAGGATCGCCTGGAAAATCAGTACCAGAATCCCCAGAACAGACATAGCAGAGGGCCCAAACAGGACAGCCCCCAGTCCCGTCCCCGTCATATGGGAGCAGCTTCCGCTGACAGAGGGAATTTTCAGGGAGGAGATCACAAAGATAAAGGCCCCTGACATGGCCAGAAGAGTGATGGCGCGCCGGTTTTCACGGATCGTCTTTTGGATGGAAAAGAAGCCTGCCAGAAGAAAGGGCAGACAGATCAGTCCCCAGGCCACGCAGAATCCGGCAGGGAGAGCACCCTCCATGATGTGCATGGCAGAGGCCGGAAAAGAGACGCCGAGGGCTGCGGCAGGCAGAGCTGCCAGAAGGATTTGTGTTTTTCTCGTTTTTGTCATCGTAAACTCCTTTCATTCGCTGTGCGCACCCATCTGCACTAATGGCTTGCGGTGTTCCTGTCTCAGGCTTTGCTTTTTCAGGGCACGCAAAAAAGCGCTTCATCACAGAAAGTCTTGTGAAGAGCGCCGACGGCTGGGTAAAGGCCGTCTGACAGAGCCTCTGTCCTTCGCAGTAAGCTTTGCCGATTTCCTATGGCGGGCAGGTCTTCTGACTCAAGCGTCCTCATTGCCCCCGGCCTTCCCAGGCAGAGCCCAGTGACACGTTTTGGGGACAACTCTTCTTTTACAGCGGCGTGACCGTGGAGGATTTTCACCTCACTTCTCTATTCTCCTGCGGAATGAAAACGCAGGCACCTCGCCATATTCAATTCAGATATATTATAGGAAAGAACAATCCAAAAGTCAACGGTTATGTTCCGCTCTGCCTTCTGTCTGCCAGAGAGCTGTGATGCCCTCGGAAAGCCTGCTTTTCAATTCTTCCAGAAATTCCGCGGCAATGCCGGAAACAGCGCCGCCTCTCGGGAGAATGCAGCCAAACTCCAGGCAGTCGGTACACTCCTCAATGGGAATGGAGATGACCTGGTAGGTGGAGCTCTGAGCTGAGAAATCGTGAATGCCGATGCTGTAGAAATCGCTGTTGGAGAGCAGGTGCATCAGGGAAGCACGGCCGTCCAGATATACGATTTTAGGCCCTGAGTTCAGGTTATACTGAGCATTCTGCGAAAAAATCCGGTAGGCGTAATCCTCGGCTGCATCCTGGTACCTGGCAAAGCCGTAGGGGGCCAGATTGCGGAGCGTGACAGGACGTCCCTCCCGTATGAGGGGATGGTTTGCCGAGAGGATGATGTGGGGCCGTACGTGGGCCAGAAAGGAGTAAGAGAGCCCCAGAGAGGATATGTGGGAGCTCACCTGCCCTCGGTTTTTCGGATCGAGGTGGATGACGCCCACGCTGAACTGGCCGGAATAGACATCCTCGACTACCTCCTGGGCAGTCCCTTCCCGGAGGCGGTGAAGAAAGGAGGGCTCATCCTTGTGCCGGAGAACGATCTCGATAAAGCTCTCCATGATGTGGGAAAAGCGAGTCATGGACACGCTGAGGAAATGGGAGGGAGCATCAGAGGAGCCTGAAAAGCGCTGAAGCTTTTTTGCCTCTCTTAAAATGGTGTCCGCGTGCTCCAAAAAGTCGCGCCCGTCAGGCGTCAGGATTACTCCGCTGCGTGTGCGCTCAAACAGAACCGTTCCCGCCGTATTCTCCAGTTCTTTTATGATTTTCCCCAGGTAGGGCTGTGATATGTAAAGGGTCTGTGCCGCCTTGTTGATGGAGCCAAGGCGGGCAACCGCTATAAAGTAGGAAAGATGCTTCAGATTTAAATCAAAATTCATAGCTGACCTCTCAAAATGGGATTCTGTAATAGCTGTTTTATAGTCATTATACCATAAAAAAGTGCCTGATGTGGGTTTTTGTTGTAGCAATATGCTATATCCCTATAGATATAGAGAATTAGGCCCTGTTCAGAAAAGATGGTATAATAGCGAGGAAAGCGCATGCCATGCCTGCATGAGCATGCATTTGACGAGCAGTCCCATCGAGACGACAGTCGGGGGCTGAAAAGCAGCTATGGGAGAGGATATCCAGGCAGGACGGGGGAATGAGAAATGACAGAGGAAAAAGTCAGATTAGAGTCGCCTCAGAAAGAAGGCGGTGGAAGAAATGGCGGCGTATCGGACGGGGAGATGCCCCGGATTTTAAACGAGGCTCTTCTTGCCGGGATGAGAGAGGTGCCGAAGGGGGAAACCGCCTCCTATATACCGGAGCTGTCACGGGCTGATAAAACAGATCTGGGGATCTGTATTTATACGAGAGACGGAAAAGTCTATGAGGCCGGGGATGCAGAAAAGAGGTTCAGCATTCAGAGTATTTCCAAGGTAATTTCCCTGTGTGTGGCGCTTCAGCACTGCGGCTTTGAAAAGGTGTTTGAAAAAATCAGGATGGAGCCGTCAGGGGATGCCTTCAATTCCCTGCTCAAGCTGGATATGACCAGCAATTATCCCTATAATCCAATGATCAATTCCGGGGCGATTGCAGTGGCCAGCTACCTGATGCCTGTGTTCAGCTTTAAAGAGCTGTTGGACTATGCGGGAAAGCTCTGCCTGGATCCGAAGATCAGGCTGGATGAGAGAGTCTACTCCTCGGAGATGGGGCACAGTGCCAGAAACAGGGCTATCGCCTATCTGCTCCAGAGCAAGGGAATTATTGAATGCGATGTGGAGAGAAGTCTGGAGCTGTATATCAAGATGTGCTCCTTAAGCGTTACGGCAAAGAGCCTGGCAGGCCTTGGCCTGGTGCTGGCAAACGGGGGATTTCATCCGAAAACGGGAGAGCGGCTTCTGGACAGGGAGGTGGTGCGCACGGTGAAAACGATTATGCTCACCTGCGGTATGTACGACGGTTCCGGTGAATTTGCCGTGGAGGTCGGAATCCCGTCCAAGAGCGGCGTAGGAGGAGGAATCCTCTCTGTTGTGGACCGAAAAATGGGAATCGGCATTTACGGTCCGTCCCTGGATCAGAAGGGAAACAGCGCAGGAGGCCAGGCCATGCTGAGATACGTTTCTGAGAAACTGAATCTTCACATGTTCGCGTGGGAAGATTAGAAAAGATTGAATAAAGGTTAAAATTTTGCAAAAATTTGTTGTAAAGACAAGGGGTGATATATTATAATAAAAAATGTATAAAAAGTATTAAAAAATGCTAAATTTAGGCCGCGATCACAGAAGAGACAGGTGACCGGAAGGGGGAAAACGACGAAGGCAGGTTTGGCAGATAAAATGAGTATTTAAAAAGTTCAGTAAGAAGAATAAGAGATGAAAAATTTGTGGAAAGGGAAGGTGATTTCGATTTGTTTGCGGAAATTATCAATACGCTGAGTAACTGGCTGTACACCTATATTCTGATTATACTGCTTCTCGGAGCGGGCGTCTTTTTTACAATAAAGACAAGGTTTGTGCAGTTTCGCTGTCTGCGGGAGGCAATCCGGGTGGTAAAGGAGCCCAGCGACGACAAGGAATCCATCTCTTCCTTCCAGGCGCTGATGGTATCTACTGCGTCCAGAGTGGGAACGGGAAATATTGCGGGAATTTCAACAGCCATCTGCATCGGAGGAGCAGGGGCCATGTTCTGGATGTGGCTGGTGGCCCTTTTAGGCAGCGCATCTGCGTTTATTGAGAGTACACTGGCTCAGATTTACAAGAGGAGGGCCGATGACGGAAGCTCTTATGGAGGTCCGGCCTATTACATACAGGCAGTGTTAAAGAAACGGTGGCTGGGAGTCCTCTTTGCATGTACCTTGATTGTAACTTACATGGGAGGATTTAACCTGGTAGCTGCATTTAACATTGCGGATTCCTTCCGGGCATACAGTTTTTATGACGAATCCACAACACCTCTGATTGTGGGAGTTGTGCTGGCCGTGATCTTTGCTCTCTGCATATTCGGAGGAAGCAAACAGATTTCAAAGGTTACAGGAGTTCTCGTTCCTGTTATGGGAATCTTCTATATCCTTGTATCTCTTGCCATTATTGTGACCCACTTAAATCTGGTTCCCAAGATGTTTGCGGATATTTTTTCACAGGCCTTTGATTTCCAGGCGATATTCGGAGGTTTTACTGGTTCCGCTATTATGCAGGGAATCAAGAGAGGCCTTTTTTCCAATGAGGCGGGCGTCGGTTCCGCTCCCAATGCAGCTGCATCCGCAGGAGTCTCCCATCCTGTAAAGCAGGGACTGGTGCAGATGCTCTCCGTCTATATTGATACTATCGTGATCTGCTCCGCAACGGCTTTCATGCTTCTGTGCTCCGGAATTGAACCAAGCACAGAGCTCCAGGGAATGCCTTATGTGCAGGCGGCGGTGGCCAATACACTGGGAGGTTTTGGAACTGTTTTTATCACAGTTGCACTCTGCCTGTTCGCGTTTACCACATTAATCGGAAATTTCTACTATGCAGAGATGGGGCTTGGCTATATCTGTGACAAGAAGCCGGGAAAGAAACTGATGCTTGTGTTCCGAATCGCGGCAGCTCTGATTGTATGCTTTGGTTCTACAATGGAATTCAGCGTGGCCTGGAATACGGCAGATGTGCTCATGGGACTGATGGCAATTATCAATCTTCCTGTCATCCTGATCCTCTGCGGTCCGGCTGTGCGCTGCATGAATGATTACCTGAAACAGAAGAGAGCGGGAAAGAATCCGGTATTTAAGGCAGCGAGCATTAATCTGGAGACAAAGACAGATTTCTGGAATTAGAGAAAACAGAAAATGCAGGAGGCGGCATACTCCCATGGCTGGGGTATACCGCCTCCTGCATCACTTTAAAGAAGAAACAGCTTTGCAATACCGAGAACCACAGATCCGGCTACCAGCAGTCTGCCTGCCAGCTTCCAGCTTTCTTCTGAGCTTTTCCAGTACAGAAGCGCTCCTGCAATTCCAACAGCTCCGATTGCCCATCTAAACAGCTGAGCGGACAGATAGTTGGACGGCAGGCTGTTAGCCCCCAGATATGCTGTCAGCAGTCCGAAGGCAGCCATCACATAGACTGCTCCGCTCTGAAACCGTGATTTTTTTGCCAAAAACATAATCAGGATACCAATTGCACCCAAAACACTCATCACAACAAACAGTACCATTAACATTCCTAATGCCATATTTTGCACCTCTTTCATCTTTTTTTGATTGTTTAAAAACGAATGAGATTCTCTGTTTCGTTTTCATGCTCCCAGTGTAGCAGGAAAATCTGAAAAAAAGTCACAGCAGTTTCTGAAGAATTCTAAAGAATAACAAGTCCTTTTAAAACAATTTCAATATGAAAGAGTTCCGGCGTCCGATTAATGGTGATACTGCCCTGGTAAAGCTCCGCAATCTGGCGGATTGCAGCAATTCCCAGTCCGCGGCTTTCCGTTTCCGGAACGGCATTTTTAGAAATACCGTTTTCCTGTGTGATACAGAGGGAATCGGTTCCGGTTTTGATTTCCAGACTCACAGGACAGTTTTCGTTTCCGTACCGTTCAATATTTGTCATCAGATTGTCGAAAATTCTCTGAAGTTCTCCTGGATCCACGGTCCACTCAAAATTTCTGCAGGCATCGAGAGAGAGCTGGCATAGAAAGTGTTCCTCCAGAGACGCTTCCCATTCGCTGGCCATCTGTTCCATCAGGAATCGCCCGTTTTCAATATGTGTCAGTTTTCTGACATTTGTGTTTAGCAGGCGATCGGTCAATTCTCTGATCTGGCCGGCCCGGCTGCAGACACTGTCAATGTAAGCCCTGATTTCCTCCTCACTCCATGTTTCACGCTCTCTCATATACTCGGAGCGGGCGAGGATTGCAGCCAGTGGGTTGCGGATATCATGGGACATGGAGCGGATGAAGCGCTCCCTTTCGTCACGAAGGGACTGCTCCCGGAAGCGAAGCTCCCTCTGAGAACATGCAAGCCTGTTGATGCATGCGGCGAGCTCTGCCAGCTCATCATTTCCCTCCTCAGGAATGGAAAAGTCCATCTCTCTGGCATCCATTTTTTCGATTCCTTTTATGATGGTCAGAAGGTAGGACACTTTTTTAGAGAGCAGAATAAAGAAAATCCAGAGAAAAAACAGGACAGCTCCCATGGCACACAAACTCTTCAGCCACAGCCTCCCGGCCGAAAGCCATTCTCTGGCCGGAACCCACCCTCTGTAGTGCAGGTAATTTTGTGCGATGGAAGCGGCTCCTCCGTATAGAAACAGATAAAAAACAGCAGAGCAGATCATGCTGATACAGAAATAAAGGATCAGCTCCCAGGCGAGCTGCCTCCTGCGTACACGGTGTTCAGTCAATGTAATATCCCCTTCCCCAGGCTGTTTTTATATATTTCGGATTTCGTGAATTGTCGCCCATTTTTTTTCGGATATTCTTTATGTGTACCATAATTGCACCGTCCCCAACAGCGTCTTCCCCCCATACACTCTGGTAAATATTGTCCAGGGAGTAGATTTTTTTTCTGTGCTTTGCCATAAGCTCCAGGATTCGGTATTCCGTATAGGTCAGGCTGATTACAGCCTGGTTCTTTATAAGGGACTGACTTTCTGTATCCAGAAGCAAATCGCCGATGGGGATCATCCCCTTTTTTTCAGCTGTCTCCTCCCTGGCTGCGGCGGGAGGAGTTCCCTGCTCCGCTCTGCGGAACACAGCGCGAACCCGCATGATCATCTCCATATTGGAAAAGGGCTTTACGATGTAGTCATCTGCTCCGATTAAAAAGCCGTTTACCTTGTCTGCTTCTCCTGAGTAGGCTGTGAGAAACAGAAGCGGCGCCTGAAAGCGGGCCCGGATTTTTTTGGCAGCCTCAAAGCCTGTTTCCTCCGGCATATTGACATCTAAAATATACATATCAATGGATTCGTCTGCCAGTCTGGCAGCCTGTAACCCGTTTTCTGCTTCAACTACTTCGTACCCTTCGGCGCTTAAAATCATTTTCAGGATTTCTCTGAGATCCTGCTCGTCATCTGCTATCAGAATTTTCTTTCGTCCTGTCTGATCCATCTTTTGCTCTCCTTCCGCGTGACACTATTTTAAAGTGGGTGAAAACCTTGGAAGCAAAATCTCCGGGGGTTTAGCATCCTGTTCTCGGCGCGGACAAAATGTCCGCTTTGCGGTCATTGTACCATAATTTCCACTAGATGGAAACTGCCGGTTTTAGTTTCTTATTTCTGGCAGAGAGCTGGAACACGGACGGGCATTATGCAGGGAGACTGGAGAGAAGCTGGAAGGCAAAAAGCAAAAAGAGCGCCTGTGCGGCATACGGGCAGGTTCGCTTCAAACCTGCCCGTATGCTGTACGGCGCGCTCTCTTCATAACAGAATCTGTATAGAACCATCTGCTTATAGGAATGGGGACGGTCTAACCGTCTAAGCCTACTTTCCCTCAGCTACAATCAGCTCCTCCCCGTAGGGAAGGGTTTTGATCCAGTCGCAGAAGGTGTGCCACTCAGCCAGCTTGTGATCCTTTCTCGCATAGTAAATATTGATCAGTGTCTCATAGTTAAAGGAGCAGGTTCTCATCTGGTTATAGCTTGAAGGCAGAAGCTGGATCAGATCGTACCAGTCCTCCTTGCTCTTCGTCTCCAGGTATCTTAGCCGTGTTTCCTCCAGCTTGTCCACGACGGTCTGCATAAATGCCTTTGCCCCGTCTGTCATGTGATCACAGCTGAAGTCATCCATAGTAAACTGCTTGCTGTGGATTTTATGCATGGTGCTGCAGGAATTGGCTACAGTGGCAATTTTGTAGGTGTCATATTCCTTCCACCAGTAGAGCGGTGCAGTGATATCCACGGAAACGAAAATCTGGCGCACAAACTTGCGGTGATCGCTTCCGGCTTTTCTGAGCCGTTTTGCCAGGTCCAGGTCATTGGGTCCTAAAATATAGGCTCCATTTTCGTCGTAGTAGCTGTCGGAACGGTTCCAGCTGTTCATGGGGTTTCTGGCGCCGCGGATCGCGTTTTCCAGGTTCATCACACTGGTTCTTTCTAATTGAATCATAGGGATTTCCTCATTTCTTTTCTTCTTGCTGTATGTTAAATGGCTGTGAAAGTATTATACCTGTCCGGCGGGCAGAATGCAATGACAATTAAACGCCCGCGCCGGCACCTCAGTACTGGGACTGCAGGATGCAAACGCCCATGCTGCAGGCAGCGGACAGGGCCTTACTATGCCCGGCTCGTCCAAACGCTCTGGGCTGTCAGAAGGGCAGGCAGATTTCGTGCTGTTCCTTCTGATTATACCTGAAAAGGAAGGCGGAGTAAACATCAGAACGCCTTGCCTGCCCGCGTCCTTCTGTGCTATACTACGAAAACGCAGGAGGCTGCCTGCCTGGCCCTGATGGAGGGCTCTGCATTCGGCCTTCAGTGAAAGCAGTCCTGACTGCAGTTTCAGAGAAAGGCGCAGGGCAGGAGGAAAAATCCGGGAAAGGTGGATAAGGAAATGAAAATTATAGATGTGACAGGCGTTGGAGAAGGAGCGGTTTTCCTCCTGAGGGGGAAAGCCAATATTCTTTTTGAGGCGGGGATGGCCTACGCCGCTGACGCCATGATAAAGAAAATCAGGGAGGAGCTTGACGGGCAGGAGCTGGACGCAGTGCTCCTGTCCCACTCCCATTACGATCATGTGGCAGGGCTTCCCGCTGTCCGCAGAGAGTGGCCGGGGGTGAAGGTGTATGCGTCAGAGCGGGCAAAGGAAATCCTTGTAAAGCCGGGCGCTCTGGAAACCATCCGGAGGCTCAGCAGAGAGGCAGCAGAGGCCTCGGGGCTTTCCTGGGACAGTGAGTATGACGACAGGGATCTTAAGGTGGACATTGCCTTAAAGGACGGGGAAACGGCAGATATCAGAGGGGATCAGGTGTATGCCTTTGAAACGATCGGACATACGAAATGTTCCCTGTCCTATGTGGTGAACAAAGAGGTGATGCTCTGCAGCGAAACAGTGGGAGTCATGAACCGGAAAAAGGAATACATGCCCAGCTTTCTCGTGGACTACAGGGGAGTGGAAGAGTCCATCCGCCGCTCTGAGAAGATACCGGTCAGGGAGATTATCCTGAACCATTACGGTCTGGTGGATGAGGAAGATATGCCGGGTATCTGGGACTTTTTGTTAGAGACTGCCAGGGAGAGCCGTGATACGATGATCCGGATTATGAACGAGACAGATACGGATGAGGAAGCCCTGCAGGAGATGGAGAGGGTATTCCACGGCAAGGTAGATAAAAAAGAACAGCCTGACGAAGCGTTTTTTATCAACGCGGCCAGCATGATGAGAACGCTGAGGCGGCAGTACCCGGAGCTCCTGAAATAAAATTAAGAGGCACAGACGGGAGAGAAGTGAGACGTACAGAATGCCGCCGTTCGGTGAGGCTTCGGCATACCCTGTGAAGGCAGGAAAATCCAGAAAACAGGAAAAGCGGAAAGGAGAAAAAGATGCAGTTAATAGCAGCAGTCGATAAAAACTGGGCCATTGGAAGAAAGGGGCAGATGTTAGTGACCATTCCGGCCGATCAGAAACTGTTTCGGCAGGAAACCATCGGAAAGGTAGTGGTTATGGGGAGAAAGACTCTTGCGGCGCTCCCGGGAGGCAGGCCGTTAGACAGCAGGACAAATATTGTGCTCACCAGAGATCCGTCTTTCTCCGTAAAAGGAGCCACTGCAGTTCACAGCGTGGAGGAGACTCTTGAAAAACTGTCCGGGTACAGAGACGAGGATATCTTTATTATCGGGGGACAGAGTATCTACGAGCAGTTTCTGCCCTACTGCGGGGTGGCTCATATTACCTTTATTGATTATGAGTATCATGCGGACACCTATATGGTGAACCTGGACAAAGAGGGATGGCGCGTAACGGATGTGAGCGATGAGCAGACCTACTTTGACCTGTGCTATGAATTCCGCAGGTATGTGAGAAAAGATAAATAGGAAAGGAAAAGAGGAGGAGGCAGAGGAAGCGGGGGCGAATATCCCCGCGGCTGGCTGAATATATTTCTGGTAAAAAAACGGTTCCATGCATCGGCGCATCTTGTAAAAAATTTGCCCCGGTATTCAGAAAAGAGGCGGCGAGAGAAGCTGAAAAATGCCCTGAAACAGGGAAATTCAGGAAGAAAAGAATCTGGCATGAAGGTTGCTTGATAAGTAGGTGCCGGCGCAGAAAACTGTTTTAGGAGGAGATATGTATGGCCAATGAGGGAAAAGCGGAAAAAAGAAGAGAAAATTCTAATACGGAGATTCTGAAGACCGGGGAACAGCCGTTTCGGCCTTCCCTTGCGGCTTCGCTGATTATTGTGGGATATCTGATTATTTCCATGGCAGCCGCAATTTTTTACCTGGATCAAAAGCTCCACGTCACGATGCTGACAGCCTTTGGGGTGGCTGTGCTGGTGCTGACGATTGAGAAATGTCCCTACTCAAAAGTGGAGGAGGCGATCCTTGAGGGCAGTAAGCTGGCAGTTCCGACGATTCTGATTCTGTACAGCATCGGATGTCTGATGGGCGCGTGGATCGCCAGCGGGACGGTGCCGATGATTATTTACTGGGGGCTTAAACTGATTAATCCATCCATCTTTCTGGTGACAGCCTGTCTGGCCTGTGTGATTACCTCCCTGGCCACGGGAAGTTCCTGGTCAACCATTGGAACGGTAGGCGTGGCGCTGATAGGCGTCGGAATGGGACTCGAGATCAATCCGGCTATGACCGCCGGCGCAATTGTGAGCGGAGCGGCTTTCGGAGATAAAATGTCTCCGCTTTCCGACACGACCAACGTGGCTCCGGCTGTGGCAGAGGGAGATCTGTTTGACCACATCAAGGCCATGGTCTACACAGCAGGTCCTGGAATCGTGATTGCCCTGGTTGCATTTTTTGTTCTGGGAATGAAGCACGGCGGAAGCGCAGACACAGAAACGGTGAGCGCGATTCTGGCAGCTCTGGAAAGCCAGTTCCATCTGAATATTATCACCCTGATTCCGCCGGTTCTGGTTATTGTGCTTGCAGTGATGAAAAAACCTGCCCTTCCCACTTTGCTGATTTCCGGTATTGTGGCGGCTGCCATTGCGATTTTCATGCAGGGCGAAACACTTCCTTCCATTGCCAATATTATGGAAAACGGCTATGTGTCGGAGACAGGCTTTGCAGATATTGACTCGCTTCTGTCGAGAGGCGGCCTGTTCAGCATGAACTATACTTCAAGCCTTACGATCATCGTAATGGTATACGGTTCGCTTTTGGAGAAGCTGGGCGTGCTGGAGGTTGTTTTAGAGAAGCTGAAGGTTCTTACCAGAACCGTGGGAAGCCTGGTCTGCACTACAGTTGTTACAGCTATACTGGTCAACCTGATTACTGCCAGCCAGTACATGTCCATCGTTCTGCCGGGAAGAATGTTTGTATCAGAATATAAGAAGAAAGATATGCTTCCCCAGACGCTTTCAAGGACACTGGAGGATTCAGGAACAGTAACCTCTCTTCTGATTCCTTGGAATCTCTGCGGTTCCTTCGCATCTACAACGCTGGGAGTCTCCTGTATAGCATATCTCCCATTTTCCGTATTCAACTGGATTGTCCCGATTATCGCAATTATCTACGGATTTACGGGAAAATTCCAGTGGAAGACAGGGGAGATACCGAGCAGAAAAACGTACAGACCCATAGAGAAATCAGAATAGAGCAGAAAGGCTGTCAGAATCTGGTATGGAAGATTAACCATTTGTGGACATGAATAGGAAAACGGTGGTATAATTGTGATAATTTGAAGCGATAATTTGCCCGCGCAGGACACGGACAGAGGGAAAACTGAAAACAGAGCTTTCCTCTGTCCGGTCTGTGCTGTTCAGGGCGGCAGGAAGAGAAGAAGAATAAAGGGGTGTGGTTATATGTTCAGCCAGTATGTACAGCAGGCACTCGGAATGCATGAGAACACGGACGCGGTTCTGATCTGTGACCGCAAGGGATACATAGAGTATGCGAAATGGAAAAATGACGCCTTTTTCTATCCCAAGGAAGTGGTGGGAAAGCATATTCTGGACGTATATCCGCAGATGGACAGCAGGGAAAGCACGATTATGCAGGTGCTGCGGACCGGGCATCCCAGTTTTGAGGTGGAGCAGAAAATCCTCACCTGGAAGAATGAGCTGGTTCACTGCCTGAGCACAACGCTTCCTATCGAGGTGAACGGTGTGATCATCGGGGCGCTGTGCGCCTCGGTCCACTACTCGGAGAAGGCGAAGGCTCTGCCGGGCAGGAGGGGAAAATACTACTGCCTGGAGGATATTATCACAGAAGATTCCCAGATGGAGGAGCTGAAAGAGCGGATCCGCCATGTTGCGAGGAATAATTCCACAGTTCTTATTATGGGTGAGACAGGGACAGGAAAAGAGCTGGTAGCCCAGTCTCTCCACACGTGCAGCGACCGGGCGGATAAGCCCTTTATCTCCCAGAACTGCGCCGCCATTCCGGCCAATCTTCTGGAGGGGATCTTTTTCGGGACGGAAAAGGGCAGCTACACTGGCGCCGAAACCAGAAAGGGTCTGTTTGAGCTGGCGGACGGGGGCACTCTGTTTCTCGACGAGATCAATTCCATGGAACTGTCCATGCAGGCAAAGCTTTTAAAGGTTCTGGAGGAAAAAAAGGCGCGCAGGCTTGGAGGATACCGTGAGATTCCGTTTAATGTCCGGATCATCTGCGCCATGAATGAGGATCCGGCGGAGGTCATGCGAGCGGGGCGGCTTAGGGAGGACCTGTACTACCGGATTGGCGTAGTGAAGCTCAGGATACCGCCTCTCAGGGAGCGGAGAGGGGATATTATGGTTCTGGCAGAACACTTTATCGAAAAATATAATCAGGAGATGGGGATGCACATTCACGGGATCAGTGAGCTGACGAAAAATGCCTTTCTGAACTATGAGTGGAGGGGCAATATCCGGGAGCTGAAAAATACGATTGAAAGCGCTTTCAACACGGCTCAGAACGGGATTATCACCATGAAAGACATTCCGGAACTGGTTCAGGTCAGCACGGAAAATGATATGTTTAAGACTCCCAACACGATTTCCGGCCCAACTGCCGGCTCCCTCAAGGAGATGATGGATGAGTACGAAAAGCAGATTATCTCTGAAACGCTGAAACGCTCCAAGACAATGGCTGAGGCAGCGGGGAAACTGAAAATATCGAGGCAGAATCTCCGATACAAGATGAAATGCTACCAGCTGGAACACAGTTGAAAACGAGAAAGCCCGGCCGCAAGGGAAAAACGCAGCGGCGGCACAAAATATAAAAGCAGAATAGCAGGAATGAAAATCGGTTTCCCTGCAGGCCATTCTGGCCCTGTCAGGGGACCTTTTTTTATTTAACAGGAAACTTCGTTCCCTGTTAAATAAAAACGCTCCGCGGAGATCGCACTGCGGCGGAAAGACTAACTATTAAAAGTCAAGTCTAAAATGAAGATTTTTGAATGAATTGCGGGAACGCATTTCATAGATCGTTGTACCTTGAAAATCGCACGACAAACAGAGCATCGGATATCGGTGCTCTAAAAGAGTGTTATAGGGCAGAAAAAGTTATGCCGTTTTTATGTAAGGTTTGCCGGATTTTTCCATTGCGTAAATTAACCGTACAAGTTTCTTTGCGGCGTGGGTGATGGCGACGTTGTAGTGTTTCCCTTCAGAAATCTTCTTCTGAAGGTATGCACCGAAAGTTTCATCCCATTGGCAGACGTATTTGGCGGCATTGATCAGAGCAAAACGTAAATAGCGCGATCCCCGTTTCTCCATGTGGGAATAAGAGGATTCCATCTGCCCGGATTGATAGGTAGATGGAGAAGCTCCGGCATATGCCAGGATCTTATCCGGCGAATCAAAGCGGGAGAAATCTCCAATCTCTGCCAGGATCATGGCGCCCATGCGGTAGCCTATTCCTGGAATGGTCAGGATGGGAGAATGGATTTCATCCATGATCCGTTTGATTTCGGATTCAATTTCTGAGATTTCGGAATCCAGTTCACCAATCAGCCGGAGTGTGTGCTTTAATTCCAGAGATTTGGCAGGCATGTTGGAACCGATGGAGGCTCTGGCAGCATTCCGTATTTCAATCGCTTTCTCCCGGCTGTAACGGCCTTTTGAAGCGTTTTCCAACCGCTTCGTCAGGTGTGTCAAATGGCAGGAGGCAATCGTTCCGGCAGAAGGAAACTCGGAAAGAAGGGCGTAGATAGAAGCGATATGAAGCGAAGGAACAAGTTTTTCCAATTCTGGAAAGAGAATGGTAACAAGCCTGGAAACAGACTGTCTAAGCTGAGCGCGTTCCTGAACCTTACGAAAACGATAACGGGTGAGTGACTTTAACTCCTCGTTATGGTATGATGTATCTGAGTAGGACTTCAGGTTCACGTCAGACATGAGCATCAAAGCAATGGTTCGGGCATCAACCTTATCTGTTTTCGTCTTTCTAAGGCTGAGACTTTTTCTGTAAAGATTTGTGTGGAGCGGATTGATAACGAAGGTGTGGAGACCTTTGTCAATAAGATAACCGAGCAGGTTGTAAGAGTAGTGTCCAGTGGCCTCCAGTCCTACTTTTATATTGGACACATCTGAAGAAGAGGATTGAATCCTGGAAAAAAGAACATCAAATCCATCCCGGTTATTCTGAATGGTAAAAACCGGAAAAAGGACTTTGCCATCTGAATTGGTGATAAAGCAGTCATGCTTATCCTTAGCGACATCAATTCCAACGTAGATCATAAGAACACTCCTTAGTAATAGATTTAGATACTGTTTAGGACCACAGAGCTCTCTGCGCTTGTAACCTCGTTCTAAATCAACCGTCATGCGGTATCTAACTGATTAACAACGATACAAAGAGACTGTGGTTGGAGCCTTTCCGTAACCATCAAGTGGTAGGAAAATGAAACCAATCCACAGTATCTCCAAACAGTATAGCATACAGACCTTGGAGAGGGTCTATAAACACTACTACTATATAATACGAGGAAAATGTCGCTTTCGCGACCCGCCGCAGGCGGAGAATCCTGCAAAGCAGGATTCTTTCTTATGCTTCTGTGCCTGCATGCCGGCTTCTTAGGCACGGCAGACAGGGAAAAAACAAGAAATGGCAAAAGGAGATACAGAGATGAAGATTACATTAAAAGACGGCTCTGTGAAGGAGTACGCATCTGCAATGTCTGTCCTGGACATTGCAAAGGATCTGAGCGAGGGGCTTGCGAGAGCTGCCTGTGCAGGAGAGATGGATGGAGAGGTTGTGGACTTAAGAACGGTGATCGATAAGGACTGCCAGCTCAATATCCTGACAGCCAGAGATGAGAAGGGTCTTGCCGCTCTGCGCCACACAGCCAGCCACGTGATGGCTCAGGCTGTCAAGAGATTATATCCGGATACGAAGCTGGCCATCGGGCCTTCGATTGCAGACGGATTTTACTACGATGTGGATCCGGCCAGCCCCATGACGGCAGAGGATATGGGAAAGATTGAAGCTGAGATGAAAAAGATTGTGAAGGAAAATCTTCCCATCGAGCGCTTTACCCTTCCGAGGGAGGAGGCTATCGCCTTTATGAAGGAGAAGGAGGAGCCTTATAAGGTAGAACTGATTGAGGATCTGCCTGAGGGAGCAGAGATCAGCTTCTACCGCCAGGGAGAGTTTGTAGATCTGTGCGCAGGACCGCACCTTATGAGCACAAAGGATGTGGGGAAGGCATATAAGCTGCTGAACCTGGCAGGCGCATACTGGCGCGGAAGCGAGAAAAACAAGATGCTGACCCGTATCTACGCTACAGCCTTCTTTAAGAAGGAGGAGCTGGAGGCCTACATCACCATGATGGAGGAGGCCAAGAAGCGTGACCACAGAAAGCTGGGAAAAGAGCTGGGATTATTTATGATGCATGATGCAGGTCCTGGCTTCCCATTCTTCCTTCCCAAGGGAATGCAGCTTAAAAATACTCTGCTTGATTACTGGAGAGAGATTCACAAAAAGGCAGGATACGTGGAAATTTCCACTCCTATTATCTTAAACAGAAGTCTCTGGGAGACATCCGGCCACTGGGATCACTACAAGAACAATATGTACACAACGGTGATCGACGAGGAGGATTATGCGATTAAGCCGATGAACTGTCCGGGAGGCGTTCTCGTATATGCATCCGAGCCCAGATCCTACCGGGATCTGCCTCTGCGCATGGGAGAGCTGGGACTGGTTCACCGCCATGAGAAATCCGGACAGCTCCACGGCTTAATGCGCGTTCGCTGCTTCACACAGGACGATGCCCACATTTTCATGACTCCTGAGCAGATCAAGGACGAAATCAAGGGTGTTGCCACGCTCATCAACGAGGTTTACACTCTGTTTGGCTTCAAGTACCATGTAGAGCTCTCCACGAGACCGGAGGACAGCATGGGAAGCGATGAGGACTGGGAGCTTGCAACAGAGGGACTCAGAAGCGCCCTCGATGAGCTGGGACTGCCCTACGTGGTAAATGAGGGGGACGGCGCATTCTACGGCCCGAAGATCGACTTCCACCTGGAGGACTGCATCGGAAGAACCTGGCAGTGCGGAACCATCCAGCTGGATTTCCAGCTTCCGCAGCGATTTGAGCTGGAGTACACAGGGGCAGACGGCGAGAAGCACAGACCAATCATGATCCACCGTGTTGTGTTCGGCTCCATTGAGCGCTTCATCGGAATTTTAATTGAGCATTTTGCAGGGGCATTCCCGACCTGGCTGGCTCCTGTACAGGTAAAAGTGCTTCCGATTTCCGACAAGTACGCAGACTATGCGGCCAAGGTTTATGAGTCCTTAAGCGAGGCTGGAATCCGCGCAGAGGTTGACACCCGCTCAGAGAAGATCGGCTATAAGATCCGCGAGGCTCAGACAAACAAGATTCCTTACATGCTGGTTGTAGGCCAGAAGGAGGAGGAAGAGGGAACCGTATCTGTGAGAAGCCGCTTTGCAGGCGATGAGGGAGCTTCTTCCTTAGAGAGCTTTATTGAAAAAATCCAGAAAGAAATCGCATCCAAAGAGATGAGAAAGATGGAAGAAAAGAAAAATTAAAAACTGCTGAAAGAACGGGATAATTCTGCCGGATTGTCACATAATAATCCTGAATCCGCAAAAGCCCTGGCATGGGCCGGGCGGAAACAGATAACGGCGTATTTCAAAATAAAATCGCCAGGATAAAGGAGGAATATGTGATGACCAGACTTGACTGTAACGTAACAGGATGTGTTCACAACGCAGAGAACTGCTGCTGCCGCGGCTCCATCACCGTAGATGGAAAGACCGCAATGGAGAAGTGCGATACCTGCTGTGCAAGCTTCGATGAAAAGAAGGGCGGAGTCTTTACAAACCTGTTCAAAACACCGGAGAGCCAGCTGCAGGTGGCCTGCGAGGCAGAAAACTGCATTTACAATAAGGATAAGTTCTGTGTGGCAGAGCACATCGGAATTACAGGGGGCAATGCCACAGAGGCATACCAGACGGAATGTTCCAGCTTTAAGGCACGCTAAAATGGGCGGGGGAGCAGATTTGAGCTCCCCCGTTTGTCTGTATATCAAGGGAAAAACCCCCTGCATGGCCGGAAGCTTGCGAGAGCCGTCCATGGGCCGGATGCGTGAAAAATGAAAGAATTGGGAGTGCGGATCCGGAACAGGAAAAAATATGCAGCAAACACAGAAAACCTATTGACAGAACGGAACGGCCATAGTATAATAGCAAAAGTTGTGAGAAACAACATCAGGAAAGCAGGTATCCGCCTCACCCTGGCACAGGGAAGTGACCAGTGGTTCATATGAGATAGCAAATAATCCTTTATTGGAGTTTTCTATAGTCTGTGAGCGGGTAGTCTGACTGCCCGCTTATTTTATATAACAGGAAACCTCGTTCCCTGTTATATAAAAACGCTCCGCAAGGATCGCGCTGCGGCAGAGAGGAAAATGCCGCTTTTGCGGCCTGCCGCAGGCGGGGAATCCTGCGAAGCAGGATTCTTTCTTATTGATTCATTCATCATCACAGTATGGAGGTGTACGGCCATTAGCGATTTAATGATTAACGAACAGATTAGGGACAGAGAGGTTCGTTTGATTGGAGAACATGGAGAGCAGCTCGGCATCATGTCCGCAAAGGATGCTTACAAGCTGGCGAGAGAGGCAGAGCTTGATCTGGTAAAGATTGCTCCTACCGCAAAGCCGCCGGTATGCAAGATCATTGATTACGGCAAGTTCAGATACGAGCAGGCTCGCAAGGAAAAAGAAGCTAAAAAGAAACAGAAGGTTATCGAGGTGAAGGAAGTGCGCCTGTCACCTAATATTGATGACAACGATCTGAACACAAAGGTGAGCGCTGCCAGAAAGTTTATCGAGAAAGGCAATAAAGTCAAGATTACCCTTCGTTTCAGAGGCCGTGAGATGGCTCATATGTCAAAAACCAAGTACATCCTCGACGATTTTGCTGAGAAGCTGTCCGATATTGCCGTTGTCGACAAGCCTTCCAAGGTTGAGGGAAGAAGCATTGTGATGTTTTTAACTGCAAAACGTTAAAAATAGACCATTATCTAAGGAGGAAAATAACCATGCCTAAAATGAAAACAAGCAGAGCTGCTGCTAAGCGTTTTAAAACAACAGGAACAGGAAAGTTAGTAAGAAACAAGGCTTACAAATCCCATATCTTAACTAAGAAATCTACTAAGAGAAAAAGAAATCTTAGAAAAGACATCGTTACTGACGCTACAAACGCAAAAGTAATGAAGAAGATTTTACCATACTTATAAGATTGAGAGTTTAAGAAGGAGGAAATAACCGATGGCAAGAATCAAAGGCGGATTAAACGCTAAGAAAAAACATAACAGAGTGTTAAAGCTGGCTAAAGGCTACAGAGGCGCTCGTTCCAAACAGTATAGAATCGCAAAGCAGTCTGTAATGAGAGCATTAAAGAGCTCCTACGCAGGCCGCAAGGAGAGAAAGAGACAGTTCAGACAGCTCTGGATCGCACGTATCAACGCTGCTGCACGCATTAACGGCTTATCCTACAGCAAGTTCATGTACGGCTTAAAGCTGGCTGGCGTTGAGATGAACCGTAAGGTATTATCTGACATGGCTATCAGCGATGCAGAGGGCTTTGCAAAGTTAGCAGAGCTGGCTAAGTCCAAACTGGCTTAATTTTCAGTTTGCCTGACTTGGATTTTTACAATTCCTGAATTGGAATCATGGAGTGTCTGAGGACAGCAGGGCAGAGATCTGCCTTCTGTTTTCAGGCATTTTTGTTCTGCAGGAGAGATCCTGCTGTTCTGGGGAGAACGGGAAGCAGAAAGACCCGGCGAGGAGGGACTTCGCGGGGAACTCCGCATATCGGCAGAAAATCAAGGAAAATCATAATAATTAAAAAAATAAAAAAAATTGCAAAAAAAGCTTGCCAAACCCCGTCTGTTATGATATACTACAAAACGTCGAAAGGAAAGCGACAAAACAACTGAAAAAGACATGCGGGAGTGCTGGAATTGGCAGACAGGCTAGACTAAGGATCTAGTGGTTGTATGATCGTGTGGGTTCAAGTCCCATCTCCCGCATACGCAGAAGTGGCGGAATTGGCAGACGCGCACGGTTCAGGTCCGTGTGGTAGCGATACCGTGAGAGTTCGAGTCTCTTCTTCTGCACGATGGAAGCTCTGAGGTAATCAGAGCTTTTTTCCTTTACAAAAACAGAGTCTGGGAAAGGGGCGGATGAAACATGTTCGGAAAGACGGAGATCCTATATCAGGGAAGCGATATGGCTCAGTTTAACCAGATCCGCGCTGCGCTGGAGCAGGCAGGGATCCGGTATGACTGGGATGTAAACGACAGGCTGGCGCGATGGGCCTTCCCGGGCCGGGGAACGATTCGGTCCTGCATGGGAAGCGCCGGAGCAGGCAGCGGTCAGCCGAAGGAATACCGGATCAGAGTGAAGACAGGGGACTTTGATAAGGCTCAGTGGATCATACGCCGGCTGTAGCACGCTTTCAACGCATTTTCCTGTTCAAATCTTCGCATGGCTGAACTGAAACTAAAATTGTAAATTTTTGAAAAAAGTGCTTGCATTACCCATTCCCCTGTGCTATAATACCTTTCGTTGGAAACAACAAGACAAAATAAAAGACATGCGGGAGTGCTGGAATTGGCAGACAGGCTAGACTAAGGATCTAGTGGTTGTATGATCGTGTGGGTTCAAGTCCCATCTCCCGCATACGCAGAAGTGGCGGAATTGGCAGACGCGCACGGTTCAGGTCCGTGTGGTAGCGATACCGTGAGAGTTCGAGTCTCTTCTTCTGCATGATGAAAGCTCTGAGGTGCTCAGAGCTTTTTTCTTTATGTAACAGGAAACTTCGTTCTCTGTTATATAAAAACGCTCCGCGAGGATCGCGCTGCGCCGGATGAAAGGCCGGTCCGCACAAAATTTGATAGAACTGGAGAACAAGTATAGTAAAACAGGGCAATTTAGTATATAATACCCATTGTGGAAAATGCGGCCCGGCGAGGGCCCGTTCAGCCAGAATACGATACAAAGGAGGGCCACTATGCTGGAACTTAGAAACATTTCGTTTGAAGTCCAGGAGGAGAAGGAGCAGAGAGAAATCATACACAACCTGGATTTAACCATAGAGGACAATGAGTTTGTGGTAATTACCGGTCCCAACGGAGGCGGAAAATCCACCCTTGCAAAGATTATTGCCGGAATCAAGACGCCGACGGAGGGCTCCATTCTGTTCGACGGGCAGGATATTACGGACAAGAGCATTACGGACAGGGCAAATATGGGTATCAGCTTTGCCTTTCAGCAGCCGGTGCGCTTTAAGGGGATTCAGGTCCTTGACTTAATCCGCCTGGCGGCCCACGATGACAGGATGTCAGTGGCTGACGCCTGCCGCTATCTCTCAGAGGTGGGACTGTGCGCCAGGGATTATATCAACCGTGAGGTAAACGGCAGTCTCTCCGGCGGTGAGCTAAAGAGGATTGAGATTGCCACGGTTCTTGCGAGAGCGTCCAGGCTTTCTGTATTTGACGAGCCGGAGGCAGGAATTGACCTCTGGAGCTTCCAGAACCTGATCCAGGTATTTGAGCGTATGAGGGAGAGGACAAAGGGTTCTATCATCATTATTTCCCATCAGGAGAGAATCTTAAATATTGCAGACCGGATCGTGGTGATTGCGGACGGACGCATCACGAAGCAGGGAAAGAAGGAAGAAATCCTTCCGGAGATTTTAGGAACCGCGTCAGCAGTGGAGGCATGTGATTTTTACAGGAGGGAGCAGTAATGGACGAGATTCAGAAGACTCTGTTGGAGGAAGTGGCGGATCTTCACGGTATCCCTGCCGGAGCCTACAATATCCGCGCAAACGGCCAGACGGCTGAGAGAAATACGACGGCCAACATCGACATTGTGACAAAAGAGGACAAGTCAGGGATTGACATCTATATTAAGCCCGGTACGAAGAACGAGAGCGTACATATCCCTGTCGTTTTAAGCCAGAGCGGCCTGACAGAGACTGTGTACAATGATTTCTATATCGGAGACGGCGCCGACGTGACGATCGTGGCCGGCTGTGGGATTCACAACGGAGGAGACGCCTCCTCCCGCCATGACGGAATCCACCGCTTTTTTATCGGAAAGGGTGCGAAGATCCGCTATGTGGAGAAGCACTATGGAAGCGGCGACGGAAACGGAAAACGTATCATGAACCCTGTCACAGAGGTGACTATGGACGAGGGCAGCTATATGGAGATGGAAACCGTCCAGATTAAGGGCGTGGACTCCACGAAGAGAGAGACAAAGGCAGTTCTCAGCAGGGAGGCCAGAATTGTGATCAAGGAGAGACTGATGACCCACGGAAATCAGGATGCAGAGAGCCGCTTCCACGTAGACTTAAACGGAGAAGACTCCAGCGCCAACGTGATTTCACGTTCGGTTGCCAGGGATCACTCTCACCAGCTCTATATTTCCAATATCACAGGCAACAGCAGGTGCAGCGGACACACGGAGTGCGATGCGATTATCATGGACGAGGCCAGGATTCAGGCTGTTCCTGAGCTGACGGCCAACAATATTGATGCGGCCTTAATCCACGAGGCGGCTATCGGCAAGATAGCGGGGGAGCAGCTGATCAAGCTGATGACTCTGGGCCTGACGGAGGCAGAGGCAGAGGCTCAGATCGTAAACGGGTTCTTAAAATAGGGAAACAGCCGGGGACGCATGGAAAGGAGGAATGCCATGCGTCCTCTTTTTTCTGGCTGGATGCCACAGATTAAAAAACGCTCAGAGGGGAAGGGAGGAAATGAGTGTGGGAAAACAGGAGGATGAGGAGATTCTCGACACCGCCCTGTTGGCCGGACACATCCTGCTCGAAAATGGAGCGGAGATTTACCGTGTCGAGGAAACCATTGACAGAATTTGCGCCCATTACGGCGTCAGCTCGGAAAATGCCTTTGTGCTGAGCAATGGAATTTTCCTGACTGCAGGAAACGCCAGAGAGAGCTTTTTCGCTAAGGTACAGCACATACCGGTGAGCGGCACACATCTGGACAAGGTGGCTGCAGTCAACCAGCTGTCGAGGGAGATTGTGGAGGGAAAACATTCTATCGAGGAGGCCAGACAGATCCTGGAGAACATACGGAGGATGCCCGGCAAGAAGAGGTGGATGCAGGTGGCTGCTTCGGGAGTGGGAAGCGCAGCCTTCTGCCTCCTGTTTGGGGGAACTGCAAGGGACAGTCTGGCAGCTCTTCTGGCTGGGCTCCTTCTCTACCTCTATGTGCTGTGGCTGGGCGCGCCCCATCTGTCGAAAATAGTGGGAAACATCGGAGGCGGAGCTCTGGTCACACTGGTGTGCAGTATTTTTTACCTGGCAGGGGCCGGGGAGAATCTGAACTATATGATGATTGGCTCAATTATGCCTCTGGTGCCGGGGGTGGCGTTTACCAACGCCATCCGGGATATAGCAGATGGGGATTACATATCTGGATCTGTTCGGATGCTGGACGCTCTTCTGGTCTTTTTCTGCATCGCCATCGGGGTGGGAATCGGTTTCTCCGCAGTGAGCATGGCTCCGGGGCCGTGGGGGGACCTTCTCAGGGTGACGGATCTGGCAGGAAGCTCCGGCCAGGTGGCTGAATTTCAGACGGCAGGCTCACGGCTGCTTCTGATGGGAAAGGAAATTCTGTCAGCCGTTGTGGGAACAGTCAGCTTTTCTCTGCTTTTTGGAGTTCCCAGAGAGTACTATCCCTATTGCGGGCTCATCGGAGGGGCAGGATGGCTGGTATATTCCCTCACAGAGTTCATCCTTCCAGGCTCCGGTCCCTGTTTTGCGGCTACGGCAGTGGTGATCTTTCTGTCCAGAACGGCAGCAGTGCTGGAGCGGTGTCCTGCCACCATTTTTCTGATAGCAGGAATTTTTCCTTTAGTCCCTGGAGCGGGCGTTTACTGGACTGTGTACCACATTGTCATGGAGGAGCTTTTCATGGCAGTCCAGACCGGCTACTTGGCCATGAAATCGGCAGCTGCCATTGTGCTGGGTATTGTGTTTGTGTTTGAGCTGCCTCAGGGGCTGTTCATACGTCTGGCAGGCCATGGAAGGCGGACGGGGAAGGCAGAAAAGCCGCAGGGAAAGGGCACGCCATGACCCGGGCCATGAGCTCTGCCAGGCGCCTCATTTCCTTTTATGAATAAAAAGAGTCATTTTTCCGGACGTTTCCTCATAAATATAGATGTAATAGTATGGGAAGCGTGTGTCTATGAATGATCAGAAAATCGAGAATATTCTGAACCTGGCATTGGATGCCACGGAAAACGAGAGGGAGAGATCCGGACAGCTGGGTGTGGGTTTTAACCCGGTGGATAACAAATGGGAGCTGATTGTAAAGTACAATGGAAGCCTTGAGAAGGTGGCGGAGGCCCTGCCGGGGACTGAGGTCGAGGAATTTTCCAACGAGTACGCCATTCTGGTTGTGCCGGAGCCTCTGATCGATGCTCTGGCCTCCTTTTCTGAGATTGAGTACATAGAAAAACCGAAAAGTCTGAACTTTGCCGTGGTGCAGGCCAGAGCCGCTTCCTGCATTAACCCGGTGCAGACAGGTGCCAGGGGGCTGACAGGGAAGGGGACGATTGTGGCGATAATTGACTCCGGCATTGACTATTACCATGAGGATTTCAGAAACCAGGACGGTACCACAAGGATCCTGGAGATGTGGGATCAGAGCCTGGACCGCGTGTTCACGAGAGAGGAGATCAATGAGGCTCTGAGCCGGGGGAGCAGAAGCGGGGCTGAGGAGGTTGTGCCGTCCAGGGATCTGAGCGGCCACGGGACGGCTGTGGCGGGGATTGCAGCCGGGAACGGCAGAGAGAGCGGAGGCAGAAACCGGGGAGTGGCCTATGAGAGTGATCTCCTGGTAGTGCGTCTTGGAACGCCAAGGGAAAATTCCTTTCCGCGAACCACGGAGCTTATGAAGGCTCTGGATTATGTGGTGAGAAGGGGCCTTTCCTACGGGGAACCGGTAGCAGTCAATCTGAGCTTTGGAAACTCCTATGGCTCCCATGACGGCACCAGCCTGCTGGAAACCTACATTGATGATATTTCTAACTATTGGAAAACGGTCATTGTGACAGGGACGGGAAATGAGGGCAGCAGCAGGGGACACACCTCCGGCCGTTTTTCCATGGGAAAGGACACGGAGATTGAGCTGTCTGTGGCCGACTACGAAACGGGATTCGGCGTCCAGCTGTGGAAGCTGTACTCAGATATTGTGGAGATTGCAATTATAAGTCCCGGAGGTCTCACAACCGGAGTGATCAGCGATAAGCTGGGGCCTCAGCGGATCCGGTTTGGAGAAACGACTGTGCTGCTCTACTACGGAAAGCCCAGCCCGTACAGCCAGGCACAGGAGATTTATCTGGATTTTATTCCGGACAGAGACTATGTGCAGAGTGGAATCTGGAAAATCCGCCTGACGCCCAGGAAGGTGGCGGTGGGACAGTATGATCTCTGGCTTCCGGGAGGGGGAGTGCTGAACCGCTCTACCCGGTTCCTGAAACCGGAGCCCAACACAACTCTGACGATTCCTTCTACCGCGTTCCGGGTGATCTCTGTAAGTGCTTACGATGATTCCTATCCTTCCTTCGCCGATTTTTCGGGAAGGGGATTTACCAGGCTGGACACCCGGGTTAAACCGGATCTGGCCGCTCCTGGCGTGGGAATCCTCGCTCCGCGGGCCGGAGGGGGCTATGAGGCGGTGACGGGAACCTCCTTCGCCGCCCCTTTTGTCAGCGGCAGCGCCGCCCTCCTGATGCAGTGGGGAATTGTGGAGAACAACGATCCCTTCCTCTACGGCGAAAAAATAAAGGCCTACCTGATCCGGGGGGCGAAGCCTCTTCCCGGGGAAAATGTCTATCCTAATGAGCGGCTGGGCTTTGGGATCCTCTGCCTGGAGGACAGTTTCCCACTCTGATTGGTAATAGAGATCATATGTGTATCATGCGAAATGTGACAAATTTCATCAATAATTGTTAAAATTTTCAGAAATAAACACTGTTAAAACAGGTGAAAATATGATATAATGACATGATAATCGGGAAAGTTTGGAAATTATTGTCACGCTGGCTGGAACCAGAGCTGCCGGACGAACCTGTCTGCTGTTTTCCGGCCGCTGAAAGCTGGCAGCCGGCCAGCCTGAGAGGAACGAAGGATGTGATTGCATGAACATCAGAGAAACGACCGAACAGTGGGAAAGAGAATATTTAAGCCCCTATGCATCTTTAAGCAGGGATACGAAGGGCAGAGAGAGGCAGGAGCCTCTCTGCGACATAAGGCCTGAGTATCAGAGGGATCGGGATCGGATCCTCCACAGCAAGGCATTCCGCCGGATGAAGCACAAGACCCAGGTATTTCTGGATCCGGAGGGGGATCACTACAGAACCAGGCTTACTCATACGCTGGAGGTATCCCAGATTGCCCGGACCATAGCCAGGGCGCTGCGGCTCAATGAGTCTCTGACAGAGGCCATAGCCCTTGGCCACGATCTGGGACACACGCCCTTCGGGCATTCCGGGGAGGCGGTTTTAAACGGACTGGTTTCCGGAGGCTTCACCCATGCCAGTCAGGGACTGAGGGTGGTGGAGGTGCTGGAAAAGAAGGGAAAGGGACTGAACCTGACCTGGGAGGTCAGGGACGGGATACTGAACCACCGTACCTCCGGCAATCCGGCTACACTGGAGGGGCACATTGTCCGTCTTTCTGACAAGATAGCTTATATTAACCATGACATAGACGATGCTATCCGGGCCGGAATTTTTGTGGAGGAGGATCTGCCCCGGGAGTATACGGATATTTTGGGACACAGCGTGAGGGAGCGGCTGGATACCATGATCCACGACCTGATCGGTCAGAGCCTGGACAGGCCCAGGATTTCCATGTCTGCCGGGATGGAGGCTGCCATGCACGGCCTGCGGCGGTGGATGTTTGAGAATGTATACCGGGGGACAGCGGCCAAGGCAGAGGAGGGGAGAGCGCAGCAGCTCATCGTCTGTCTCTACGACTACTATATGAGAAGACCGGAGGAGCTGCCGGCAGAATACCTGGAGGGGATGGAAAAAAGAAAGGAAACGCTGGAACGAACCGTTTGTGACTACATAGCCGGTATGACGGACGTGTATGCCATTGAGCGGTTCAAGGAGCTGTTTGTACCGAAATCTTTTAAAGTGTAGGCGGGAGCCTGCCGGAAAAGTACCAGAAGAAACAGGAGGTTTTCATGTATTATCCTGAGGAAGTAATAGAGGAAGTCAGAACGAGAAGCGACATCGTGGATATTATTTCCGGTTATGTGAAGCTTCAGAAAAAGGGAAGCAATTATTTCGGGCTCTGCCCGTTTCATCACGAGAAATCGCCGTCCTTTTCCGTGTCACAGTCCAAGCAGATGTATCACTGCTTTGGCTGCGGAGTGAGCGGGAATGTGTTCACCTTTGTGATGGAGTACGAAAATTACTCGTTCCGGGAGGCGGTGGAGCTTTTGGCAGAGAGAAGCGGCGTGAAGCTGCCGAAGGTGGAATACTCCAGGGAGGCCAGGGCTCAGGCAGATCTGCGGGCGGCGCTTCTTGAGATCAATAAACTGGCTGCCAACTATTTTTATTATCAGCTAAAGCAGCCCCAGGGGGAGGCGGGATACCGGTATCTGACCGGGAGAGAGCTCACGGATCAGACGATCCGCCACTTTGGCCTGGGATTTGCCAACAAGACAAGCGACGATCTGTACCGCTTCCTGAAATCAAAGGGCTATGACGACAGTCTTTTGAAGGAAACGGGGCTTGTCACCATAGAGGAGAGAGGATCCAGAGACAAGTTCTGGAACCGGGTCATGTTTCCCATTATGGATGTGAACAACCGGGTTATCGGTTTTGGCGGCCGCGTGATGGGAGACGGGGAGCCGAAGTATCTGAACTCTCCGGAGACGAAGCTCTTTGACAAGAGCCGGAATCTGTACGGGCTGAACTTTGCAAGGCTTTCCAGAGAGAAGTATATGCTGCTGTGCGAGGGCTATATGGATGTGATCGCCATGCACCAGGCAGGCTTCACAAACGCGGTGGCTTCTCTTGGAACTGCTTTCACAGCCCAGCATGCAGCTTTGCTTAAGCGCTATACGGATCAGGTCATCCTGACCTATGACAGCGACGGCGCGGGAGTAAAGGCGGCGCTTCGGGCGATTCCGATTCTGAAAGCGGTGGGCATGTCGGTGAAGGTGCTGAATATGAAGCCCTGCAAGGATCCCGATGAATTTATTAAAAGCCTGGGAGCGGACGCCTTCCGCCAGCGGATCAGTGAGGCCAGGAACAGCTTCCTGTTTGAGATCGACACGATCCGGCAAAAATACAGTATGGAGGATCCGGAGCAGAAGACGGCTTTCTACAATGAGACGGCCAGAAAGCTTCTGGAGTTTTCCGAGGCTCTGGAGAGAGACAACTATATCCAGGCTGTGTCCAGGGAGTATTTTATCAGCTATGAGGACCTGAAACGGCTGGTAAACAGCCTGGGAAGCCGATACGGTTCGGCTCTGCCCGGGACGAGAGCCGATAGGGAGGGAGTGGGGGAAACCTACGCTCAGAAGCCCAGGGAAATTCAGAAGAAAAGGGACAGGGAGGAGGGCATCCGCCAGTCGGAGCGGCTGCTCTTGACCTGGCTGATCGAGGAACCCAGGCTGTTTGAGAAAATACGCGGGATTATCGGTCCGGAGGATTTTGTAAAGCCTCTTTACCGGAGAGCAGCAGAGATGGTGTTCGAGGGACACGAAAAAGGAGAGGTGAATCCTGCAGCGATTTTAAATCACTTTATCGACGACGAGGGGAATTACAGGGAGGTGGCTGCTCTTTTTAACGCAAGCCTTAATGACTCCCTGAGCAATGAGGAGCAGAAGAAGGCCTTTGCAGATACAGTTCTCAAGGTGAAGAAGAGCAGTCTGGATTACCAGAGCAGGAATGCTTCGGACCTGAACGAGCTTCAGCGGATTATAAAGGAGCAGGCAGAGCTTGCCAATCTGCATATTTCACTGGAATAAGGAGAAAATAGGTTACGGTTTCATTCGCCGGCGGATGCGGGAAGGCAAAGGAAAGTATGGCTATGGAGGGATAGAGATTTATGGAAGAAAAGACACTGACTTTTGAAGAGAAGCTGGAAAAACTTCTGGAACTGGCGAAAAAGAAAAAAAATGTGCTGGAGCAGAAAGAAATCATAGATTTTTTCCATGGCGAAATACTGAATCCCGACCAGCTTGACCAGATCGACGATTTTCTGGAAAACAACAAGGTGGATGTGCTTACGCCGGAGGAGGATCTGGATATTGAGCCGGATCTCTTCCTGGAGGAGGAGATGACGGAGGAAGAGGACATCGATGTGGACAACCTGGAATTGTCCATGCCTGAGGGCGTGAGCATCGAGGATCCGGTGCGCATGTACTTAAAGGAGATCGGGAAGGTTCCGCTGCTCACGCCGGAGGAGGAGATTGACCTTGCAAAACGGATGGAGATGGGGGACGAGTCGGCCAAAAAGAGGCTGGCGGAGGCAAACCTGCGTCTGGTGGTCAGTATTGCCAAGCGGTATGTGGGAAGAGGAATGCAGTTTCTCGATCTCATACAGGAGGGAAATCTGGGGCTTATCAAGGCAGTGGAGAAGTACGACTACTCCAAGGGCTTCAAATTCAGCACCTACGCTACCTGGTGGATCAGACAGGCCATTACCCGCTCCATCGCCGATCAGGCCAGGACGATCCGGATTCCGGTACACATGGTGGAAACCATCAACCGGCTGATCCGCACTTCCAGACAGCTTCTTCAGGAGCTGGGACGGGAGCCGTCTGCGGAGGAGCTGGCGGAGAAGCTGGATATGCCTGTGGAGCGGGTGCGGGAGATTATGAAGATTTCCCAGGATCCTGTTTCCCTGGAAACGCCTATCGGGGAGGAGGAGGACAGCCATCTGGGAGATTTCATCCAGGATGACCATGTGCAGGTGCCGGTAGACGCTGCCACCTATACCCTTCTCCATGAACAGCTTATGGAGGTGCTGGACACTTTGACAGACAGGGAACAGAAGGTTTTAAGGCTGCGCTTTGGCCTGGATGACGGGAGACCGAGAACGCTGGAAGAGGTTGGGCGCGAGTTCAACGTGACCAGGGAGCGGATCCGCCAGATTGAGGCAAAGGCGCTGCGTAAGCTGAGACATCCCAGCAGGAGCAGGAAGCTCAAGGACTATCTGGATTAAGACCCAGGCTGCAGCCTGCCGGAAGGAGAACCGGCATGGAAGATGCCAAAAAGCATGACAGGTGCATCCGCAGGCAGAGAAAAATACAGACTTTACGGGCAGAGCCGGGAGACAGGCCTGCAAAAATCAGACACGGAGTGAGAAGACATGAAATTATCGGACAGATTGGAAATGATCGCGTCCTTTGTGGAACCCGGAAACCGCCTGGCAGATATCGGGACGGATCACGGGTACGTTCCCATTTATCTCGTGCAGACGGGACGCGTTCCCTCTGCGCTGGCTATGGATGTGAGAAAGGGACCCCTTCTGAGAGCGGAAGAACATATCAGGGAGGCCGGACTTTCCGGCAGAATACAGACCCGGCTTTCTGACGGGCTGAAGAAACTCGCGCCAGGGGAGGCGGACACGGTGGTGATTGCCGGAATGGGAGGAGAGCTGGAGATACATATACTGGAGGAGGGCAGACACGTCTGGGACAGCGTTTCCCAGTGGGTCCTCTCGCCCCAGTCGGATCTGGCCCATGTGAGGCACTACCTTCTGGAACACGGTTTTTCCATCCGGAGGGAGGAGATGGTGAAGGAGGAGGGAAAGTTCTACAACATCATGGATGTGGCAGGGCCCGGGGGGGATGGAAGATCCGGCGCGGCTCAGGAAAAAGTCCCGGAGCAGCCGGTGCCCCAGATATATGAAAAGGAGATCGATTATATTTACGGGAAATGCCTGCTTGAGTCCGGCCATCCGGTTCTTGAGGAGTTTCTGGAGCGGGAGAAAAATACAGTGTGCAGGATTCTGGAATCCCTTAAGGGGCAGGACACAGTGAGTGCAGGAAAGAGGGCAGAGGAGCTGACGGAAAAACTGAATCTGATAGAGGAGGCGCAGAATGAAGTGCAGAGAGATCATTGAGATACTGAACAGGCTGGCACCTGAGAGTATGGCCTGTGACTGGGATAACCCGGGACTTTTAGTGGGACGCAGGGATAAGGAGGTAAAGCGGGTGCTTGTGGCAGTGGATGCAGATGACGCTGTGGTGGAGGAGGCTCTGCGTCTTGGAGCCGATATGCTTTTGACCCACCACCCCCTGATTTTCAGTCCCCTTAAAAAGATCAATGACGATGATTTCATCGGCAGGAGAATTTTAAAGCTGATTCAGGGTGATATTTCGTATTATGCCATGCACACGAACTTCGACGCCGCTCCCGGCTGTATGGCAGAGCTGGCTGCAGAGCGCCTCCAACTTGGGGAGACAGAGGTACTGGAGCCCATGGGGGAAACAGAGGAGAAAGTCCCCTACGGGATCGGCGCTTTCGGGATGCTGCCCAGAGAGATGACGGTCCGCGAGGCGGCAGAACATGTGAAGAGAGCCTTTGGACTTCCCTGCGTGTCAGTGTACGGCGGGGATAAAACAGGGCAGAAGATTCAGAAGGCGGCGGTCTGTCCGGGAGCTGGAGGCGGGACGCTTAAACAGGCTCTTGCCTGCGGGGCTCAGGTTTATATAACCGGAGACATCAGCCACCACACAGGCATAGACGCGGCTGCGGAGGGACTGATTGTCATAGACGCGGGACACTTTGGCGTGGAACAGATTTTCATGGATTTTATAAAAGAATTCCTGGAGCGTGAGATCCCAGGGCTTGAGGCGGTGAAGTCTGCCCAGGGACTTCCAAACTGCGTGATTTAGGCTTTTGGCAGAAGTGCAAGGACGGCAAAGGAGGAAGTGACATGGCTTTTGTGACAGTGGAGGGGGAGAGGAGAGAGTATCCGGAGGGAACGCCGTACAGCGCGATAGCGGCGGACTTCAGAGAAAAGGTGAGCCACGATATTCTGCTCGTGAGGGCGAATGGGAGACTTCGGGAACTCAGCAAAAAACTGAAGGGGGATTGCGAAATTTCTCTGATCACGGCAGCAGACAGGGAAGGTTGGCAGACTTACCAGAGAAGCGCTGTATTTTTGATGCTGAAGGCCTTCTATGACACTGTGGGAGGGGATAAAGTAAAAAAGATAACGGTCTGCTTTTCCGTAGGGCAGGGTCTCTATGTAGAGCCGGAGGGAGAGTTTGACCTGGATAGTTCTCTTCTTAAAAACGTGAAGGCCAGAATGGGAGAGCTGCAGTCCATGTGTCTGCCCATCATCAAGCAGAGCGTCAACACATCAGAGGCGGTGGAACAGTTTCACCGTCACAGAATGTATGACAAGGAAAAGCTGTTTCGATTCAGGAGGGCTTCCAGAGTAAACGTGTACTCCATCGGGAATTTCCAGGACTATTTCTACGGGTACATGGTGGAGCATACAGGCTTTATCAAATATTACGGTCTGGCTCTCTACGAGAGCGGCTTTGTCCTTCTGCTTCCGGGCAGAAGCGCACCGGAGCATATCAGCGCGCTGGTGCCCAGAAAGAAGCTCTTTGACGTACAGAGAGAGTCGGAGGAATGGGGAGAACGGCTGGGCATCTCCGATGTGGGTTCATTAAATGAGGCGATAACGGCAGGGCGGATGAATGAGCTGATTCTGATGCAGGAGGCCTTTCAGGAAAAAAAGATCGGTGATATCGCAGAGGCCGTGGCCGCAAGGCCGGATCGGAAGCTGGTGATGATTGCAGGCCCCTCATCTTCAGGAAAGACTACCTTTTCCCGCCGGCTTTCCATCCAGCTTCAGGCGCTGGGGCTCAGACCTCACCCGATCTCTGTGGATAATTACTTTGTCAACCGCGTAAACAGCCCGAGGGATGAAAACGGGAACTACGACTATGAGGCTCTGGAATGTCTGGATGTCAGACAGTTTAACGAGGATATGACTGCCCTTCTCGCCGGCGAGATGGTAGAACTGCCCCGCTACAATTTTATCAGTGGGGAGAGAGAATACAGGGGAGATTTCCTGAAGCTGGGAGCGGAGGATATTCTCGTGATTGAGGGAATCCACTGCCTGAACGACAGGCTGTCCTATTCCCTTCCGAAGGAGAAGAAATTCCGGATCTATATCAGCGCCCTGACTCAGCTCAATATCGACGAGCACAACAGGATTCCCACCACAGACGGAAGACTTCTGCGCCGCATGATCCGGGATGCCAGAACCAGGGGAGCATCCGCCCAGGAAACCATACGCATGTGGGATTCAGTAAGGCGCGGGGAGGAGAAAAACATTTTCCCCTTCCAGGAGAGCGCAGATGTGATGTTTAACTCTGCCCTGCTCTATGAGCTGGCCGTCCTTAAGCAGTACGCAGAGCCTCTTCTGTTTGGAATCCCGTCTGACTCGCCGGAGTATGCAGAAGCCAAGCGGCTCCTCAAGTTCCTGGACTATTTTCTGGGAGTGGGCAGCGAGCTGATACCGCACAATTCCATGATCCGGGAGTTTATCGGCGGAAGCTGCTTTCGGATATAGGGGGCTCTGCCGTCCGGCAGCTGCCAAAAACGCAAGATTCCTCCTTGCGGGAATGGACAAACAGAAAAAAATGTGATAGACTATATAAGTTTTCCGAGTAAGACAAATGGCCGCAGCTGCAGGTGCCGAAAGGCCGCAGGTGAGGAAAGTCCGGGCTTCACAGGGCAGGATGCCAGATAACGTCTGGCGGAGGCGACTCCAGGGACAGTGCAACAGAAATAAACCGCGCGGGGCAGAAGATGCAGCCGCGTAAGGGTGGAAAGGCAGTGTAAGAGACTACCGCCCGGCTGGCAACAGGCGGGGCACATGTAAACCCCATCCGAAGCAAGACCGAACAGAAAGCATAAGGCGGCCCGTCTGCTTTCGGGTAGGTCGCTAGAGTCTGCCGGCGACGGCAGAAGTGGATAGATGGCCATTCAACGACATAACCCGGCTTATCGTTTTGCTCGGAGACAGAAAAGCTGCATGGAGAATTCTGTGCAGCTTTTTGCTTTGGAGAAAATCCGGTTTGTAAAGAGAAGTGAGCCAGGAAAGGCAGAACGCCTGTTTCTTCCGGTGAAAAGAGAAATGAAAAACAGCCCTCCGGGCCTGGGAGAGGAGGACCTCCTCTCCGGACACAGGGGCTGCTTTTTTATTTCTTTTCATATTTTTCTTCACAGTACAGGCAGCGGTAAATCTCCTTTTTCTCGTCAGCCAGGTAGAAGACGTGGGGAAGCTCCTGCTCAATGGAGGTAATGCAGCGCGGATTTCTGCACTGGATCACATTGGTGATCTTCCTCGGCAGGTCCAGGCTCCTCTTTTCCACAATCCGGCTGTCACGGATGATGTTTACGGTAATGTTGTGGTCAATGTAGCCGAGCACGTCCAGATCCACCACATCCAGTCCGCCGTCTATCTTGATAATATCCTTCTTTCCCATCTTGGAGCTTTTGGCATTCTTGATAATGGCAATCTGGCAGTCCAGCTTGTCCAGCCCCAGTTTAAAGTAAATATCCATACTTTTTCCGGCTTCGATATGGTCAAGGACAATGCCCTCGCTCAGTCCGCTGATATTTAACATGGTCTTTCCACCCCCAGTAAAGTCATAATAAGCGCCATTCTCACATAGACGCCGTACTGCACCTGTTTGAAATAAGCAGCCCTCGGATCGTCATCCACCTCCACGGAAATCTCGTTTACTCTCGGAAGCGGATGGAGAACGTACATGTCATCCTTTGCCAGCTTCATCTTCTGTCTGTCCAGAATATAGCAGTCCTTCATGCGGATGTAGTCCTCCTCGTTGAAGAAACGCTCCTTCTGCACGCGGGTCATGTAGAGGATGTCAAGATCCGGCATGGCGTCATCGAGATTTTCCACCTCTTTAAATTCAATTCCCTTCGCCTCCAGCACATCCTCCCTGATGTAGTCGGGAATGCGAAGCTCCGGCGGAGAGATGAGGACAAAGCGGATATCTGAGTACCGCACCAGGGCGTTGATCAGAGAGTGAACTGTGCGGCCGAATTTCAGATCCCCGCACAGCCCTACAGTCAGGTGATCCAGGCGTCCCTTTAAGGAACGGATAGTCAGAAGATCGGTAAGAGTCTGTGTAGGGTGCTGATGTCCCCCGTCTCCTGCGTTGATGACAGGGATGCGGGAGTGAGCGGAAGCTACCATAGGTGCCCCCTCCTTCGGATGGCGCATGGCGCAGATGTCTGCATAGCAGGAGATAACGCGGATTGTATCGGAAACGCTCTCACCCTTCGCCGCAGAGCTGGAGTCGGCGGAGGAGAATCCCAGCACGCTGCCTCCCAGGCGAAGCATGGCGGATTCAAAGCTCAGGCGTGTTCTGGTGCTTGGCTCGTAAAACAGGGTCGCTAATTTTTTGCCGTCACAGACGTGGGCATATTTCTGTGGATTTTTCTCTATATCATTTGCCAGATCGAGAAGCTGGCCGATCTCTTCAACGGAAAAATCCAGAGGATTTAACAAATGTCTCATTTGGCTCTCCTTTGTGTTAACATAGATTTGAACTAATTATAGCGGATTGCAGACACAATTACCAGACCGTGTAAGAAATTTTTAAGAGAATTTAAGAAAAATAAGGTAGGCCTTTGTACGGTTATTGGGTATAATGGAGGAGAAAAGAACAGGCGAGATCTGTCCGGCCGTGATGAAAAATGCCTGGCGGGAGCAGGATAAAGCCGTCAAAGGGGGGACAGGATATGGAAGAAGAGAGAGAGGCAGTCAGGCCTTCAGAGAAGGAAACGAGAAGTCCTGTCATTCAGGTAAGAAGGCTGTATAAGATCTACCGGGTGGGCGAAACGAAGGTCCATGCCCTGAACGGGGTGGATTTTACGATGTACAAGGGAGAGTTCTGTGCCATTGTGGGGCCGTCCGGTTCGGGAAAGTCCACACTTTTAAATATGCTGGCAGGGCTTGAGAAGCCTACAAAGGGCGAGATTGTGATAGCAGGAAAGCATATCGAGAAGATGAAGGAGGATCAGCTGGTAGCCTTCCGGCGGGAGCGGGTGGGCTTCATTTTTCAGTCCTATAACCTTTTAGGCACCATGAACGCCATCGAGAATGTGGCTCTGCCTCTGGCCTTCCGCGGAATCGGAAAAAAGGAGAGGATCCGCAAGGCACAGAAGTATCTGAAGCTGGTGGGGCTGTCACACGTATCCGATCATATGCCGAATCAGATGTCGGGCGGGCAGCAGCAGAGAGTGGGAATTGCCAGGGCTCTGGCGGTAAAGCCGAAGATTATCTTTGCCGATGAGCCCACAGGAAACCTGGATTCCAAAACAACGATGGAAGTTTTAAAGCTGATGCAGAAAATTGTCCGGGAGCAGAACCAGACACTTGTCATGGTTACCCATGACGATCACCTGGCCACCTATGCGGACAGGATTTTTCATATTATTGACGGAAAGATCGTGAAGATAGAAACGATGGATCACAGCTCACAGGAGGCTGTAGGGGAAACCCGGCCGGATGAAGAAAAGACAGGGCCGCCGGATGACGGGGAGGAAAACCTGGAGGCTGGAGAAAAACAGGAGAAGCAGCCGGACAGCACAGGGGAAGAGAAAAAAAACAGGGAGGACAGAACATGAGGATAAAAAAGCTTGGACAGACCTTTACGCTGCTTTTGGCCGTGTGCATGGTGCTTGCGGGACTGCCGGGGCAGGTGTATGCAGGCATGATGGACATGACAAATTTCAACGACGGCCGAATTGAAGTCAGCAAGGTCCCCAGAGGAAAGGCCGGAGATAAGATTACAATCCGCATGAAAATTGTGAATGATCAGGATTACGACATGGAGGATACCACTATCACCCTGGTCGGCGGGCAGCGATATGACGATATTCTGAATAATGTGTTTGAAGAGGAGGAGGATGATACGGAGGAGGACGAAAACACGATCCGCAATTACAACACCCAGTTTCCGTTTGAGGCGGACTCCTCAACCTTTGAGGATAAAAAGGTGGGAACCATCCGTAAAAACTCCTCTAAAACAGTGTCTATGACCTTTCAGCTCAGAAGGGATCTTCCGGCAGGCTACTATCAGGCCTTTTTTGATTTGAACAGCAGCCGGGATCACGAAAAAACCGTAGGCGTCAATCTCTGGGTATCGGCTTCTGACGGAACGGAGGAGGAAACGGAGGAGATGGACTATGATATTACCATCGGAGAAAATCAGTCCACACCATTTGGAGCTTACGGCGAGGTGCTGAATTTTGGGGTAAACTTAAGAAACAGCGGACACAGAAAAATGTACGATGTACGCGTTTATATGCAGCTTGACGCGGCGGTGGAGAAATTCCCCTTTGATATCAATGACGGAAATTATGACAGGAAAATGGGAGATCTGGAGGTAAACCAGACGGTGTCCGTACCGTACAGCATGGCTGTCAGAGAGGATGCCAAGTCCGGCTTTTATCCGATTACCTACAAGATTACATACAGGGAGACAGAAGACGGAGACTTTGAGGAGCCGGTGGAGAAGGTATTCTATGTCCGTGTCAAGGGAGAAGATGACGACGATCTGGAGGCCGATGCAGGCGAAAATGAGAGGACGAAGGCCAGGATCATTGTAGACAGCTTTTCTACAGAGCCGGCTGAGGTCTATGCGGGAACCCCGTTTGTGCTGAAAATCAGGATGAAAAATGCGTCGTCCGATGTGCAGGCAAGCAATATCCTTTTTACTTTCAGTTCGGAGGACACAGAAAAAAATCCGGTATTCACCACAGAAAGCGGTTCCTCCTCCCTGGTGGTAAACAGTCTGGCGCCCGGACAGACCGTGGATCTGGAGCTTTTGTTTAATTCATCTCCGACAGCGGAGCAGAAGTCCTACACCATGACCATCAAGGAAAAGTACGACAGCCCTGAGTTCAAGAATGCAGAGGAATCTGTTTCTATCTCCCTCCCTGTGAAGCAGAAGGCGAGACTCAGCACCAGTACCATCGACGTGATGCCGGAGAGCATCACCGTAGGCTCGGAAACGAATGTCATGTTTGGCATTAACAATACGGGAAAGGTACTTCTCTACAATGTGACAGCTACTTTTGAGGGAGACTCCATCCAGAAAACAGACGCCTATGTAGGAAACATTGAACCGGGAAAGACGGGAAACGTGGATACCATGATCACAGGCGCGTCTCCAACGATGGACGATGGAAAGATAAAGATCATTATCTCCTATGAGGATGAAAACGGAGCGGTGACGGAGGTGGAAAAGGAGATGAGCCTCCTCGTCACGGAGCCGGTGGAGGAGACGGCGGACATGGGCACCATGGACGGAATGGATGAGATGATGATGGAGGAAGAGCCATCTCTCTTTGACAAATTCAAGATTCCGGCTCTTGCAGTCCTTGCACTGGCCGGGGCCGGTACGGGAGCCGGCGTTTACCGCCACAGAAAAAAGAAGAAGGCACTGAAAGAGGAGGAAGAGGATATAGACGATGAGATTTCTTGATCTGCTCATCATGAGCGTCAATAATCTGCGCCGGCGAAAGCTCAGAACCTTTCTGACTGTTCTCGGAGTAGTCATCGGCACTGCCTCCATCGTAGTAATGGTTTCTCTGGGAATCGGACTGAATAATTTCACCATGGAGAATATCCGTTCATCGGGCAGCCTGACAGCCATTGAAATCTATAATTATCAGAACATGAACGGCGAGGATGTGTCAGAGGACAAATTCATGACAGATGAGACCATAAAGAGCTTTGCAGAAATTCCCCATGTGACCTCTGTCTATCCGATGCTTACTATGAGTGTCCTGATGAAGCAGGGGGCCTATGAAGGATATGTGACCATGACAGGAGTTCCTCTGGACTTTATGAAGGATATTCCGCTGGGAAAGGGCAGCCGCCCCTCCCCCAACGCAGAGGGACTTGAGATGGTGGTGGGAAATATGGTGGCTCGAAACTTCAGCAATTCCAAGACAGGGAAGGGGTATTGGGATACGGGGGAAGAGCCGGATGTGGATTTCATGAACCGCCCCATGTTTGTGATTTTTGACATGAACGCCTACTACCAGTCCCAGTCCGGCGGGACAGGGGCAGACGGTGAAAATGTACAGCCGCCTAAAAAATATATGCTGAATACCGCCGCTTTGGTGGAGGGAGGACCGGAGGACTACAATGAGTACAGCTACAGCGTATATGTGGATCTGGAAAAGCTGAAGGCTCAGCTAAAGCAGGTATTTAAAAAGGATCCCATACCAGGCCAGCCTACCAACAAAAAGGGAAAGCCATATCCCTACTTTATCTACGAGCAGGCGGTTGTCAATGTAGACGATATGGACAATGTAAAGGAAGTCCAGCAGCAGCTTATCACCATGGGCTATGAGGCCAGCAGCCGTATGGACTGGCTGGAATCCTCACAGAAACAGTCCAGTATGGTTCAGGCTGTCCTGGGCGGAATCGGGGCAGTGTCCCTGTTCGTCGCAGCCATCGGCATCGCCAACACCATGATGATGTCCATCTACGAGAGGACAAAAGAGATCGGCGTGCTGAAGGTACTGGGATGTGCTATGGGAAATATCCGAAGCATGTTTTTAATTGAAGCTGGCTTCATAGGATTCATGGGAGGGGTGATCGGACTGATACTGAGCTACGGCGTGTCGGCCCTTGTCAACCGCTTTCTGGCACCCAGCCTGACGGCGGGCATGAGCAGCCGTCTTTCCATGATTCCGCCCTGGCTTGCTCTGGCGGCTGTGGGCTTTGCTGTTCTGATCGGAATGATAGCCGGATTTTTCCCTGCACAGAGGGCAATGAAACTAAGTCCCCTTGCGGCTATCAGGAATGAGTAGGAGGCTGCTCGGAGAGGGAATCCGCCTGTTCGGGCCATTTCAGGGAGAGAGGAAGCTCAGGCTGACAGAAACGCAAAACGAGAATGGAATCGTGGAAGCGGTGTACGACAGGCGGTAAAGGACAGTGCCTCAAAAGATAAGTGCCCCAAAAGATGTACGAAGGAACAATACCGGAAGGCCGGGAATTTTATGACTTTGCAGGAATAAAATTCCCGGCCTATTGACATTTTCTGCAGGAGAGATACAATGAATGTGTTATAATTAGCATTCTAACAGTTGCATTATACAATGATTGCGCTGAACAAAAAAGACTGGGTGTCAGGATGAATAGACAAAAGGGCACCAGCTTTTGGGGAAGGAGGAGAGAAAATGAAGCTGTATCTGGAAATGCTTCTGTACAGGGTTTTTCACGCACAGAGGAAGCGCCTTCGCCCGTTTATGGCACAGATTAAGCTGGCGCCTGGTCAGCCTAAGATTCTCGGCTACCTGGTCAGTCATGAGGGCTGTATGCAGAAGGATGTGGCGGAGTACTGCGATATTGAGCCGGCCACTGTCAGCCGTATCCTTGATACCCTGGAGAAGGGCGGCCTGATCAGAAGAACGGTGGCGGAGAACAACCGGAGAGCGGGAAGCCTTTCCCTGACAGAGACAGGGCTCAGACAGTATAAGCTGTGGGAGACCCGCTGTCAGGAGGTGGAGGAAGAGATGCTGGCCGGCTTTTCTGAGAAGGAGAAGAGGGAGCTGACAGAGTATTTGAAGCGGATTTACAAGAATCTCAGCGGGAAGGATGCCCTTTAAAGGAGGAAGCGGTGAAGGATTTAGAGCGAATTTTCAGATACATGAAGCCATACAGGAAGCAGTTTATTCTGGCTGTGCTGTTTGTGGTGATAGAGGCCAGTTTTGAGCTTACGATCCCCATGCTGATGGCTGACATGATTGACGTGGGGGTGGCAAACCACGATATGGACTACATTGTAGAGCGGGGCATGATTATGATGGGCTGCGCTCTGCTGGCCCTGATTACGGGCCTTATCTATGCCAGATTTTCCGCAAGAGCCGCCAACGGCTTCGGAGCCGCTCTCAGGGAAGCGGAATATATCAAGGTGCAGGAGTATTCCTTCGGCAACCTGGATCACTTCGAAACCTCTTCCCTGATTACGCGTATGACGACAGATGTCACTGTGATGCAGAATGCGGTAAGCGGAGGCCTGAGACCTCTGGTGCGAAGCCCTGTGATGCTGCTCATGGGGCTTGGTATGACCTTTTACCTGAACCGGAAGCTGGTTTTAGTATTTGCTGTCTGCATTCCGATCCTTGCCTTTATCCTCTACTCTATCGTGAGCCATGTGGCCCCCATGTACGGGAGGCTTCAGAGGGCTGTCGACCGGGTGAATGCTATTGTGCAGGAAAACCTGAATGCCATCCGCGTTGTGAAGGCCTTTGTCCGCGGCGAGTACGAGGAGGAAAAATTTGCACAGGTAAACAGCGATTTAAAGAGAACCAGCCAGAAAACCTTCCACTATGCAGTGCTGAACCTTCCGGCTTTCCAGCTTGTCATGTACGGAGCGGTTGTCATGATCCTCTGGTTTGGAGGGAGGATGGTGCAGATAGGCGGCATGCAGGTGGGAGAGCTGACAGGATTTCTGACCTATGTGCAGCAGATCATCAATTCCCTGATGATGATCTCCAATGTGTTCCTGATGCTCACCCGCTCCCTTGCCAGCGCCAGACGAATCGGCGAGGTCTTTGACGAGCCTCTGGATCTGGTGGACGGGGAGGACACAGTGGAAACGGTGGAGCACGGCTCCATTGACTTTGAGCATGTGTACTTCAAGTACAGGGAGGATGCGAAGGAATATGTGCTTTCCGACATAAACCTTCACATACGGGCCGGAGAAACCGTGGGAATTATCGGAGGAACCGGTTCTGCAAAGAGCACCCTGGTGCAGCTGATCCCCCGGCTCTATGACATTACCTCAGGGCAGCTTCTGATTGACAGGAAGGATGTGAAGCGCTTTTCCCTGAAGCACCTGAGGGACGCTGTGGGCATTGTGCTCCAGAAAAATGTTCTGTTTTCAGGGAGTATCCGGGAAAACCTGCTGTGGGGAAATGAGGGCGCTGATGAGAAGGAGATCGAGTGGGCCTGCCATGCAGCCTGTGTGGATGAGTTCATCGGCCGGTTCCCGGAGGGGTATGATACGGACCTGGGACAGGGCGGCGTCAATGTCTCCGGCGGCCAGAAGCAGAGACTCTGTATCGCCAGGACGCTTTTAAAGCATCCGAAGGTATTGATTTTTGACGACTCCACCAGCGCCGTGGACACGGCCACAGACGCAAAAATACGGGCAGAGCTTGCAAAGCTTTCCGATATGACAAAGATTATCATCGCACAGAGGATCACTTCCGTCATGGATGCGGATCAGATTGTGATTCTGGAGGATGGAAAAATCCACGCAGTGGGAACCCACAGGGAGCTTTTGGAGAAGGATCCGATCTATCAGGAGCTCTACTATTCCCAGCAGAAAGGAGCAGAGAAAGATGGCGAGACAGTTTAACGGAAAGAGACCGAAAAACCTGAAAAAGACCTTTTTAAAGCTCCTGGGCTATATGGGAAATCATAAGTTCCTTCTGCTTCTGGTGGCTGTGCTCGTGTCGATCAGTGCCTCGGCGGGCCTTATTGGAACCTATATGCTTAAGCCGATTGTAAATAATTACATAGTGCCCGGCGACTTAGACGGCCTTGTAAAGGCTGTGATGTTCACGGCGGCAGTGTACCTTTGCGGAGTCCTGGCGGCCTACGGCTATACCCAGACCATGGTGGTGGCGGCCCAGAAGATTATCTTTGAGATCCGCCGGGATCTGTTCGGCCACGTGCAGAAGCTCCCACTGAAATACTTTGACACCAGAACGCACGGGGATATCATGAGCCGTTTTACCAATGATGTGGACACTATCTCAGACGCCCTGAACAACAGCTTTGCCATGATCATCCAGAGCTTTATCCAGATTGTGGGAACTCTGACCCTGATTTTTGTGCTGAACTGGAGGCTGTCCCTGATTGTGTTTGTCTGCTACATTCTGATGTTCTCCTATATCAGATACAGCGGAAAGAAGAGCAAGTATTATTTTAACTTCCAGCAGAAGTATCTGGGAGATTTAAACGGCTTTGTGGAGGAGCGGACAGCAGGGCAGAAGGTGGTGAAGGTGTTCAACCACGAGGAGGCCAGCATCGAGGAGTTCCGAAGAAAAAACAGGAATCTTCAGGAGGCGGCCACGAACGCCCTCACCTATTCCGGAAGCATGGTTCCTGTCATTGTCAGCATTTCCTATGTGAATTTTGCCATTGTAGCCATGGTGGGAGGCTATATGGTCCTGCGGGGCTGGACGGATGTGGGAAGTCTGAGCAGCTACCTGGTCTTTGTGCGCCAGACAGCCATGCCCCTGAACCAGTTTACCCTGCAGTCTAACTTCATGCTGGCCGCCCTGGCAGGAGCGGAGCGGATTTTCGAGACAATGGACGAGGAGCCGGAAACAGATGAGGGAACCGTAACCCTGGTAAACAGGAAGGATAACCCGGACGGCAGCATGGAGGAGTCAGAAACGCGCACAGGACTCTGGGCCTGGAAGGAGAAGACAGAGGATGGAGGGGAGAGGCTTATTCCCCTCCGAGGAGATGTGCGGTTCGACCATGTGGACTTTGGGTATGAGCCGGGGCACCCGATTCTAAAGCAGATAAGCCTTTATGCAAAGCCGGGGCAGAAGATTGCCTTTGTCGGCTCCACAGGAGCCGGAAAGACTACGATCACAAACCTGATCAACCGGTTTTACGACATTGACAGAGGCAGCCTTACCTATGACGGAATCGACGTCAGGAGAATCAAAAAGGATGATCTGCGGCGTTCTCTCGGAATTGTTCTACAGGATACGCATCTGTTTACAGGAACCATTGCCGACAACATCCGGTACGGAAGGCTGGATGCCACTGACGAGGAGGTTGTGGAGGCGGCAAAGCTGGCCAATGCAGACTCCTTTATCAGGAGGCTCCCCAAGGGATATGACACGATGGTTACCGCAGACGGAGGCAATCTGTCTCAGGGGCAGAGACAGCTCTTGGCCATTGCCAGGGCCGCTGTGGCAGATCCGCCTGTCCTGATTCTCGACGAGGCAACCAGCTCCATCGACACGAGAACTGAGAGTCTGATCGAAAAGGGAATGGATCGGCTGATGGAGGGAAGAACCGTGTTTGTGATTGCCCACAGGCTTTCCACTGTCCGAAACTCTAATGCCATCATGGTGCTGGAACAAGGGCAGATTATCGAGCGGGGAGACCACGAGGATCTGCTTCGCCAGAAGGGAGAGTATTACCAGCTCTATACGGGAATGTTTGAGTTAAGCTGACATTGGGTTAAGCTGACAAAAAGGGAAAGTCAAAAGGGATTGACCTGCTTACAGGGACAGAGAAATCTCATTATAAAAAGCCATGCTCCGCCAGGGGGAGGAAAAGCACTTGAAAAGCCGCCGGTGCATAAGATAGATTAACGTGACCTAGAGGCGGCTTTTTTTGAAAACTTTTCCAAAACCACTGACAGCAGAAGAAGAGCGGGAATACCTGAAGCGTTGCAGGGAGGGCGATGAGGAAGCAAAAGCCGTTCTGATAGAAAGAAACCTGAGGCTTGTGGCCCACGTAATAAAGAAATACCAGTATACAGACTATGAAACGGAGGATCTTCTCTCTGTTGGAACCATTGGACTTATTAAAGCGGTAAATACCTTTAAGGCAGAAAAAGGCTCCAGGCTTGCAACTTATGCGGCCAAATGTGTCGAAAATGAGATTCTGATGCTGTTCCGGGCGGGGAAAAAGAGGGCCAGGGATGTGTCGCTCTACGATTCCATAGGCGTAGACAAGGACGGAGAAACGGTGAGCCTGATGGATGTGCTGGAGGCAGAGGAGACGCAGGTTCTCGATACCATAATCATGGAGCAGGATGTGAGAGAACTCTATGAGGCTTATGCAAAATGCCTGAAGGACATGGAGAAAAAGGTAGTCTGCATGCGGTACGGGCTCTTTGGCACAAAGGAGCACACGCAGAGGGAGATTGCAGCTGTGCTGGGAATATCGCGATCCTATGTAAGCAGGATAGAAAAAAAGGCGATTGAAAAGCTGAGGGAGGCGTTTTAGGCCTCCCTCAGCTGCGGTAACGGCGGCAGAAGTTAATCATCGTATCTGTCATCATCGTCATCGTCGTCATATCTGTCATCGTCGTACCTGTCGTCGTCATCGTCATATCTGTCGTCGTCGTACCTGTCGTCATCATCATATCTGTCGTCATCGTACCTATCGTCGTCGTCCCACTCTCCGTCGTGGTTCACCCAGTAGCCGTCCGGCGTATAGGCGTTTGTAAGAAGGGAACCGTCTGAATTCAGGTAGTACCAGTCATCATCAAGATGAATCCAACCTGTTTTCATGTATCCGGCCGCGTCGAAATAATACCACTTCTGGTCGATCAGCTTCCATCCGTCTTTTGCATAGTCGTCATAATCATCGTCGTCATCGTCGTCGTCGATCTCATACCACCATCCGGTGGAATCCTGATGCCATTCATCGGCCTGGGAGAGAACTGGCATGCAGAGACTGATGGTCATGGCAGTGCCAAGAACAAATAAAAGTTTTTTCCTCATAGGCTCCTCCTTTTCATTATTCTGCCAGAAACTTTCTGTACGTTCATTTTACCATAAATTCAGGAAATAAAAAGTAAAATTTAGGTAAAAATGCTGATAAAAACGGGCTTGGCGCCTGGGAGAACGCTGTTGACAATCGTCAGGAAAGGTGGTAAGATAATAAATAGTTAGTAATGACTAACCAATAAAATATGGATATAATGAAGCTAACAGACAATCTGATAAAAAGGAGGGCTTTTCTATGTCGTTAATCGGAAGGGAAATCAGCGAATTCAGAGTGCAGTCCTATGGGGGCGGAGCCTTCAGGGAGGTGACGAAAGCGGATGTGCTGGGAAGGTGGAGCATATTCTTTTTCTACCCGGCAGATTTTACTTTTGTCTGCCCCACAGAGCTGGGGGATCTGGCCGACAAATACGAGGAATTTCAGAAGCTGAACTGCGAAATCTACAGTGTGTCCTGTGACACCCATTATGTTCACAAAGCATGGCATGACGCTTCCCAGACAATCCAGAAGATTCAGTATCCCATGCTGGCAGATCCCACGGGGGCGCTTGCCAGAGCCTTTGATGTGATGATTGAAGAGGAAGGGGTGGCAGAGAGAGGCAGCTTTATTGTAAATCCCGAGGGAAAAATCGTGGCCTATGAGGTTATTGCCGGAAATGTAGGCAGAAATGCAGAGGAACTGCTCAGAAGGCTCCAGGCCTCCCAGTTTGTGTATGAGCATGGCGATGAAGTCTGCCCCGCTAAATGGCAGCCGGGAGAGGAAACCCTCAAGCCAAGCCTTGATCTGGTGGGACTGCTCTAAGGGCAGGCCGCTTTCCTGCCTCTGCCGTGCCATGGAGAGGAGCAGGCGGGCGGAAAAGGCAGGGTCTGTTCAGAGAAAAAACGAGAGATAATGGCAGCTGCAGGACATAAACAGTAAAGAAATCTGTTTAAAAGGAATGAAACAGGGACAGTTGCGGGACACTGATAAGGACGCGGCAGAAGGCTGCGGGAAAGGACGTGAAAGCTATGGATTATTTGGAGATTGAGAAGGTAATCGGCCGGGAAATTATTGATTCCAGAGGAAATCCTACCGTGGAGGCTGAGGTATTTCTGGCAGACGGCACAAGCGCCAGAGGAGCTGCGCCCAGCGGAGCATCGACAGGAGAGTTTGAGGCCCTGGAACTGCGCGACAAGGATAAAAGCCGCTTCGGAGGAAAGGGCGTTTTAAAGGCAGTGGAAAATATTAATACAGAGATCAATGAGATTCTCTGCGGTATGGACGCTTCCGATATTTATGGGATTGACAGGGCCATGATCGAGGCAGACGGCACAAAAGACAAGTCAAGGCTTGGCGCCAATGCCATCCTGGCAGTATCCATCGCCTGCGCAAGAGCGGCGGCTACTTCCCAGGGCATTCCCCTGTACCGCTTTCTCGGAGGCGTAAACGGAAACAGACTTCCGGTTCCGATGATGAATATATTAAATGGAGGAGCCCATGCGGCAAACACAGTGGATGTACAGGAGTTCATGATCATGCCGGCAGGGGCATCCAGCTTCAGAGAGGGACTGCGCTGGTGCACAGAAGTATTTCATGCCCTTCAGGCTCTCTTAAAGGAGAAAGGCCTGGCAACCTCCGTGGGAGATGAGGGCGGCTTCGCTCCGGATCTGGCAAGCGACGAGGAGGCCATCGAGTATATTCTTGAAGCAGTGAGAAGAGCCGGATATGAACCGGGAAAGGATTTTGTGCTGGCCATGGATGCAGCCTCCAGCGAGTGGAAGGGAGAGCGCAAGGGAGAGTATATACTCCCGAAATGCGGCAGAAAGTTCACATCCGCCGAGCTTGTAGATCACTGGAAGAGACTGGCAGAAAAATATCCCATTTACTCCATTGAGGACGGCCTTGACGAGGAGGACTGGGAAGGCTGGCAGATGATGACAAAGGAGCTGGGCGGAAAGATTCAGCTTGTGGGCGATGATCTGTTTGTGACAAATACAGAGCGTCTGAGAAGGGGAATTTCTCTCGGATGCGGAAATTCCATTCTGATTAAGCTGAATCAGATAGGCTCTGTATCAGAGACGCTGGAGGCAATTAAGATGGCCCACAGAGCGGGATATACAGCTATTTCATCACACCGCTCAGGAGAAACAGAGGATACCACAATCGCCGATCTGGCTGTCGCTCTGAACACCTGCCAGATTAAGACGGGAGCACCCAGCAGAAGCGAGCGGGTGGCCAAGTACAACCAGCTTTTAAGAATTGAGGAGGAGCTGGGAGCGGGCGCGTGCTATCCGGGATTTGAAGCATTTCATATCAGAAGATAGCAGCAGAAAAGAGAGGTAAAAGAAGACAGAGACTCAGCACAGGGCCAGACAGAGAGAAGGACACAGAAACCAGGATACTCCCATGAGAGCAGGCAGACCGCGAAGGAACGCTGAGAAAAGGGCTCTCTGACGGATGAGGCAAAAGCAGCTGGCTGCCGGAACAACACCGGGAGCCAGCTGCTTTTTTCTCACGGACAATTTAAGGAGGATTCGAAGGGCGGAAGGGCACCGCGGGAGATGTTCCTGTACAGGATTGCCCTGTCGATTTTCTCCCTGGCTGTCTGCCTGCTCTTTGCAGGGACAAAATGCGAGATGAACATGCCGGACAGAATAAAAACGGAGTGTATTAAACAGGAGGTAAGAAGTATAAGGTCTGACACTGTGTAAATTTGAACAAAATTATTTGTTATTTACATTGTATTACAGCCTGGTAAAAGATATAATAGACAAAGAGGACTGAGGAGGCTGAATCCATGTGGGCTGTCAGCCTGCAAGAAAGCGGCACAGGGGCAGACAAAGGCCCGGCCGAGGTCAAAGCTGTAAGCATAGGAGGAACTTATTATGGCTATTTTAGTTACAGGCGGAGCTGGTTATATTGGAAGTCATACCTGCCTTGAGCTTTTAAAGGCAGGATATGAGGTGGTTGTGGTAGACAATCTCTGTAATTCCAGCGAGGAGGCAGTAAAGCGCGTGGAGAAGATTTCCGGCAAGCCGGTGAAATTTTACCAGGCAGACATTCTGGACAGGGAAGCTCTGGAGAAGATTTTTGAGAGCGAAACGATTGACTCCGTCATCCATTTCGCAGGCCTTAAGGCAGTAGGCGAGTCTGTTGCGAAGCCTTTGGAGTATTACTACAACAATATTACAGGAACCCTGGTTCTCTCTGATGTGATGAGAAAGCATGGAGTGAAAAACATTGTATTCAGCTCTTCGGCGACGGTTTACGGAGATCCGGCGTTTGTACCGATTACAGAGGAATGTCCAAAGGGAACGATTACGAATCCTTACGGACAGACAAAGAGTATGTTAGAGCAGATTCTGACAGACTTCCATGTGGCAGATCCGGAGTGGAATGTAGTTCTGCTGCGCTATTTTAACCCGATTGGAGCCCACGAGAGCGGAATGATCGGTGAGGATCCAAAGGGTATCCCCAATAATCTGGTACCGTACATAGCTCAGGTGGCAGTCGGAAAGTTACCGTGCCTTGGGGTATTTGGAAATGACTATCCGACACACGACGGAACAGGTGTGCGCGATTACATCCATGTGGTAGATCTGGCGGTGGGCCATGTGAAGGCCTTAAAGAAAATTGAGGAGAAGGCGGGCGTCTGCATCTACAATCTGGGAACCGGTAAGGGCTACAGCGTTCTCGATGTGGTTAAGGCCTATGAAAAGGCCTGCGGCAAGGAAATCAAGTATGAGATCAAGCCCAGAAGACCTGGCGATATCGCAACCTGCTATGCCGATGCGACAAAGGCAAAGGAGGAGCTGGGCTGGGTAGCAGAGCGCGGCATCGAAGAGATGTGTGCTGACTCCTGGAGATGGCAGTCCATGAACCCTGACGGGTACAGAAGCTGATTTCAGAAAGAAATTAATAAGAAAAAAGAAAATACAGGTTTCTGATCTTTTATGAAATGGTAAGAGAAAAGCAAGAAACACCTTTTATCCATCTGGTATAATAAAAACAGGTAGATAAGAGGTGTTTTTTTATATAACAGGAAACTTCGTTCCCTGTGATATAAAAACGCTCCGCGAGGATCGCACTGGGTTGGAAAGGAAAATGTCGCTTTCGCGACCCGCCGCAGGCGGAGAATCCTGCGAAGCAGGATTCTTTTTTACAGGGAAAGTTCTGTCAGACTTTCTCTGAAGCAAAAAGGTCTGGCGGATACGCACTGGGGCAGACGGAATCGGCTGCCTGCATCTGGCTGTTCCGGTGTATCTTGACAGGCAGATACAGTGCCCTATATTTGTCAGACGGCGCGGAAAGATGGATTCCGGTTTCAGGAGAGGAGAGTGGAGAGATGATTCGTTTATTTGAAGAGAGTATGTGCAGCAGAGAAGTCTACTCAGGTTTTCCTTCCGGTGAGTTTTCAGCTGTGCGGGAGGCCCTGGAACAGGAGAAGATCAGATACAGAAAGAAAAAAAGGCCGAAAGGGCGGGAAAGTATTCTCGTAAGGCGCAGGGATGAGGCGCAGGCCAGAAAGCTGGTTCAGCTTCAGATTAACCATCTGTGGCGGGAGAAAATGAGAAAGTGCTGAAAGGAAAAGGGCAGGAGTCTTCAGCCTGAAAAAGCAGATTGCTTCAGGCGCAGGCTCCTGCCCTTTTATTGGTCAGCAGGTATGTTTGTGAGGATGGAAGGAATTCCATTTCAGCAGGTCTTTTAGAAAAAAAGAACATATGTTCTAAAAATGCTTGCCAATATGGAAGAGGCATGGTATAATACAAAAAGAACATATGTTCCTGTTCTGGGCAGCGGGATAAGGGAAGAAGAGCAGTCTGCGTGGAAAAAACAGGAGCGGACGGTTGGAGGTAGATGGAACATGCTCATTCAGGAAAATCTCGATATACAGGAAAAACTTCGGATATTGTCAGATGCTGCCAAGTATGACGTGGCCTGTACATCCAGCGGAGTCAGGCGAGGGGGACAGAAAGGATCGCTGGGAAGCGCCAGCGAGGCGGGAATCTGTCACAGCTTTTCGGCAGACGGAAGGTGTATCTCCCTGCTGAAGATCCTGTTTACAAATCAGTGCATCTATGACTGTAAATATTGTATTAACAGGCGCTCCAATGATACTCTGCGGACAGCCTTTACCCCGGAGGAGGTGTGCAGACTGACCATAGAGTTTTACCGGAGAAATTATATTGAAGGGCTCTTTTTAAGCTCCGGCATTCTGAACTCGCCTGATCACACGATGGAACAGATTCTGAGTGTGCTGAGAAGTCTTCGTCTGGAGCACCATTTTAATGGATACATCCATGTAAAGGCAATCCCCGGGGCCTCGCCGGAGCTGATCGAGGCGGCAGGTTTCTTTGCGGATCGCATGAGTGTGAACCTGGAGCTTCCCACGGCCGAGGGACTCAGAAAGCTGGCGCCGGGAAAGACCAGAGAAAAAATTCTGATTCCCATGAGACAGATCCAGAAGGGGATTGTAAGGCAGCTGGAGCAGGAAGGACTCTTGGAGAAGAATGGCATTTCCTCCTTTAAGGGTGAAGCGCCGCTTCCGGGATATGACAAGAGAGTGCAGAAGAATACGGATAATCAGGCTTCTGCAGAAAAAAGCAGGCTGCCTCAGGGGCAGAGCACAGTGAGAAAACAGGAAAGGCCCCGCCTCATTCCCGGCCGCTCTGTTTACGGAAATTACGGACTTGGACGGACTTCGCCCGGAAAGAGAAGCTTCGTTCCTGCTGGACAGAGTACGCAGATTATTGTGGGCGCCACACCGGAAAATGATTTTCACATGGTGACGGTGGCAGAGGCTCTGTACCGGAATTTTGGACTGAAGAGAGTGTTTTACTCGGCCTTTGTCCCTGTGAATGACGACAGCGCCCTTCCCTCCCTTCCGGGAGGTCCTCCGCTTCTGAGAGAGCACAGGCTTTATCAGGCGGACTGGCTGATGCGCTACTATGGATTTCAGGCATCAGAGCTGCTCTCCGAGGACAGGCCTAATTTTAATGTCCTCTTAGACCCGAAGTGTGACTGGGCTGTGCGGAATCTGGGCTGTTTTCCAGTTGAGATTAACAGGGCTCCCTACGGAGAGCTCCTTCGTGTTCCGGGAATCGGAGTGAAGTCTGCTATGAGGATCGTGGCAGCCAGAAAATCTTCTGTCCTGCGCTTTGAAGATCTGAAAAAGCTGGGAGTGGTCATGAAGAGGGCTGTTTATTTTATCACGTGTTCCGGGCGCATGATGTATCCTGTCAGGATGGATGAGGACTATATTACAGGATGCATGATTGGGGAGGAAAAGCGCAGAACCTGGGAGCTGGAGCACCGGGGAATGTATCGTCAGCTCTCCATGTTTGATGATTTTCACCTGGAAAGGCAGCCTTCTTTGACGCCGCAGGAACAGACGGCTCTGCTCACAGGCGAGATGTAGGCAGAGGAGGCTCAAATTGTGAGGCGCCCCAGGTGAAAAGCAGGATCGAGGAGAGGGATCACACTTAAAATGCAGGAGAAAATCATATGATAGTATTTGTGTGCAGGGATGATTTTTACAGTATTCTGTGCGGAATCTACGATGCGTGGATGAGCCGTGGGGGACATGAAAATGTGAGGCTTGAAACACAGGAGGAGGAGAATGAGGAAACTCTCTGGCTTTTTGCCGAGTACAGGGAGGTGCAGGAGGCATCCTGGAAGGCAGAGAAGGTGGCGGAAGCGGTCAGGAAAAAAATTTCCCACGAGGCTTACACCTGGATTTATCGGGCGGCCATGAGCTGTGAGAGGGGGAAGGCGGATAAAATTTACCGCTTTCTGGTCAAAGGCTTTAAAGTGGGCAGAAGAATTGCCGATATGCTCAGCGACCCGGATGTAGAGTCTGTATTTTCCATGAATCGCCAGGTGGCAAATGAAGCCCACCTTCTGACTGGCTTTCTGCGGTTTTCTCAAATGAGGCAGGATCTCCTTGTCTCGGTCATTGGCCCGAAAAATGACGTGACAGGTATTTTGGCAGATCACTTCTCAGACCGGATGCCGGAGGAGCGGTGGATGATTTACGATGAAAAGAGGGACAAGGCAGCTCTGCACGAGCCAGGCCGGAGCTTTCTGCTGGTGACAGGGATTCCCGGACGCTGGAGGGAACATCTGTCTCTGGAAACGGATGAAGCAGAGTTTGAAAGTCTCTGGAGAGCCTTCCACCAATCGATATCGATCGCCCAGCGGGAAAATTACAAGTGCCAGATAACTCATCTTCCGCTGAGATTCAGGCCTTATATGACCGAGTTCGGGAGAGGGGACAGTGAAAAACTCTCTGCGCCCGGAAAAAGGGCGGAAGGGAAAAAATAGTTCTGTTTTTGGGCTCTGTGTCCGGCAGTCTTCTGTGGGAACAGGAATGCCGGACACAGGGATATAAGCGGCACGGATATGTCTTGCATGTGTGCAGGCCGCAGGATTCTGTTTCTCATTTCTCCTTCATTTCAGATGGTATCTTACGAATTTCTTACACTTCTCTGTACAGGATTGTATTTCAGAATGGTTCATGGTATATTCTGACTGTATTAACACAATTAATACAGTTGATACGAGGCTGTGCAGCTCTATGAAATCATTGGGCTGACCTGGAAAGGAGTGCGAATGATTCTGATTGACTATAAAGATCGCCGTCCTATCTATGAGCAGGTGGTGGAAAAAATGGCAGATCTGATGGTTCGGGGAATTCTTCCCCAGGACAGCCAGCTTCCTTCTGTCAGGAGTCTGGCCATGGAGCTGGCTATAAATCCCAATACCATACAGAGAGCCTACGCTGAGCTGGAACGCCAGGGGTATATTTACTCTGTCAAGGGAAGAGGGAGCTTTGTGGCAGAAAATCACAGGATACTGGAACAGAAGAAGAGGGAGGTATACCAGAAGCTGGAAGCTCTGATACAGGATGCCAGAGCAGCCGGAATTACCATGCTGGAATTCCAGGACAGGGTGATTGAACTCTACGGAACATTGAGCAGGGCGGACAGAGAAGAGGGAGGAGGAAAAGAGTTTGATTGAGGCGGTAAATCTGACGAAACAGTTTGATCAAGTGACAGCAGTCGATCACATAAATGCGCGAATAAAAGAAGGAACGGTGTTCGGACTGATAGGAACGAACGGGGCTGGAAAGAGCACCTTTCTGCGTATGGCAGCAGGGATCCTGAAGCCTGACGGAGGGAGTATTACCCTCGATGACGAAGAGATATTTGAGAATTCAGGAGTGAAAAGCCGTATTTTTTATATCTCTGATGAACCATACTTTTTTGGAAATGCGGCTCCTAAGGATATGATGGAATTTTATGAGACAGTTTACCCGAAATTTGAGAGAAAAAGGTTTTTGGGACTCCTAAAGGACTTCGGGCTGAACGACAGAAGAAAAATTTCCACCTTCTCAAAAGGAATGAAAAAGCAGCTTTCTGTCCTTCTGGGGCTCTGTTCCGGCACAGATTATATTTTTTGTGATGAAACCTTTGACGGACTGGATCCGGTCATGCGCCAGGCGGTCAAGCGTCTTTTTGCAAATGACATGGAAACCAGAAAGCTGACCCCGCTCATTGCATCCCACAGTCTGCGTGAATTGGAGGACATCTGTGACCATGTTGGGCTGCTTCACAGGGGAGGGATACTGCTCTCCAGGGATTTGGATGATATGAAACTGAACATACATAAGATTCAGTGTGTATTTGCCGAAGATGTGGAACCGGAAGAAATCCATGGTCTGGAGCTTATCCGGACAGAAAAGAGGGGGAGACTTCTGACACTGACTGTGCGGGGAAAACGGGAGGATGCCGAGGCAGTCATGGAGATGTACCATCCGATCTTTTTCGAGATGCTTCCTCTTTCTCTGGAAGAAATATTTATCAGTGAAACGGAGGTGGCTGGCTATGACATCAAAAAACTTGTTTTTTAAACTTCTCAGGGAGCGGGCAAAGCAGAGCCTCTGGCTGATAGCACTTTCCATTCTGACTGCCTTTTTTGCCTTTCCCGTGGCTTCGGCAGTCCTGACAGGCTATACTCTCGACGCAGACAGAATCTCCTCCATGGCAGAGATGTCGGAGGGACTGCTGACGGTTGAGGCAAGCAGAAAAATGGCCCAGGCCGAGGCGGCAGAAATTTTTTACCATCAGATCGATCCGGCAGGGCCGCTCCTGATTCTGCTTCTGACAGCAGGAGCGGTGATCTGCGGACTGGCAGGATTTTCTTATCTGTTTTCGAGAAAAAAGACGGATTTCTACCACAGTATTCCGGTAAGAAGGGAGATGATCTTCACTGTTTCCTACGTGTCAGGAATCCTGTACGCGGCAGTTCCCTATCTGGCAGGACTGCTGACAGCGGCAGTTCTCGTGCAGGTGAAGATTATGCCCTATACCCTTGACTGGGGGAGGATCCTGGCAAGCTTTGGACAGGGGATGGCATTTTATATCCTCTCATACAGTACAGCTGTGGCAGCAGCGATGCTGACCGGCCACCTGGCAGTATCCGTTTTGGGAACACTTGTGTTTTTCTTTTGGGGACCTGCCATACTCCTGCTGATTCGGGCGTACTGCGGTTATTATTTCCAATCCTTCTACTATCTGGAAGGGGTGATGGAGAATATTGCGCCGGAGTTTGCCTCTCCGCTTCTTTTCCAGATTGCATCCTCGGGGGAACGAATCGGCATCCGGGCAGCTGCAGCCCTGGCAGCCGGGCTGGTGATTGGAGGAGTCAGTCTGTTTCTCTACAAAAAACGTCCGTCTGAGACGGCTGGACGGGCGATGGTCTTTAAGGCCAGCCGGCCGGTTATAAAGATGGCGCTGATGCTCTCTTCAGCTCTCGGTGCCAGCCTGTTTTTCTGCGAGGTGGGAGGCGCAAAGGCATGGGGGATCTTCGGTCTTATCTGCGGAATCATTATATCAGACTGTGTCATTGAGGTGATCTACCACTTTGATTTTCGCAGGGCGCTGGCCGGAAAACGGTCAGCGGCAGCCGGAGCTGTGCTCTCTGTCTTTGTATTCTGTCTGTTCCGGTTTGATCTGGCCGGATTCGACACCTACCTTCCAGACGCGTCAGAGATAGAATCTGTGGGATTTGAATGCCACAATCTTTACAGCGGGCTCCGAAAGGACAGGGCAACTGTGACCATTACAGAACGCAGGAACGGAGAAATTTCTACCTACAGCAGCTACCCGGAAGAGAGGGAGGTTCTGGCGCAGATGACCATCTCCGATCCGGAAACTGTAAAAGCGATCCTCGGGATTGCACAAGGGGGAATCTCTGAAATAAAGAACAGCAAAAAGCCGGTCCAAACTCCCGAACTGACTGTTAACGGTGCAGAAGGTGAGCCGGAGCGGGTGATGGGAAGAGTGGTTATTCAGTACCACTTAAAAAATGGGAGAACAGCGACCAGAAATTATTACATGGATTTGTCCAAGGTTTGGGAGGAGGCAGAACTCATCTATGCAAGCCGTGATTTTAAAGAGGAGAGTTATCCTGTCATGCAGCTGAAGGCAGATGAGATAGCAGGAGCAAATTTTGAGGTATTTGGGATTTACAGCCATGTTGAGGCCGAAAGAGAGAAGATTGCAGAACTGCTGACTGTATATCAGGAAGAGTTTTACGGTCTGACGCTGGATGAACAGACAGAGGAAGTGCCTCTTGGTTTTATCCAGTTCAAGACCTTAGAGATGCAGGAAATAATTGATGAAATCCGGGAGAAGAATGGAGATTATACCTGGTTTAACGATTTTGCCTACTATCCTGTTTATCCTGAGTTTGAAAAAACCGTGGCTGTCTTAAGGGAAGTCGGGGTGGAGATGGCAGATCGTCTGACACCGGATCGGGTTGAGCGGATTGTGGTCAGAGACAGAGAGTACACGGATGAGCAGTACAGTGAGAACGCAGGAGCAGTGACTTATGTAGAGGAAGGTATGTCACTGCACAGGACAGGAGAAGAAACTTATCTTGAGATCACATCCAAGGAACGGATGGGAGAGATCCTGAAAGCTTCCGGGAGCTACGGAAACTCAGATTTGTGGGAGAGTGATACAAGGTTTGGAATCGAGATTTATCTGGCGCCGGAAAACCAGGAAAACAGCCACTTTTTCCGGGAAGGGACGGAGGTACTGTACTTTGATTTCGTAAAAGGAAAGATTCCCCAGTTTGTGGCACAAATATTTGAACAGCAGAAAGAGAATCCGTCAGAGATTGACTTTCCGTCTTTTACAGGATAGAATAAACTTGAATAGAAATTGCCTGTAAAGGAGGACTTAAAATGGCATTTTTTGACGAACTTGGAAAGGCTCTCAGCGGAAAGGGCAAGGAAGCGGCCACGAAAGTCAGAGATTTGACAGAGATTCTTCAGCTGAAGAATAAGCTGTCAAGCGAAAAAGAAAAGGTGAATAAGGCATATATAAATCTTGGAATGGCTTACTATGACAGACATGAGGCTTCTGCTGAAGAAGAGTATGCCCAGGATTTTGAGACGATCCGATCCGGCCTTCTCAGGATTTCCGAACTGGAGGATGAGATTTCATCCCTGGAGGGGACAAGAATCTGTGCAGAGTGCGGGGCGAAAGTGGAAAAAGGAGCAGCCTTCTGCAGCCGATGCGGAGCCCAGATGCCTCTTAAGCAGGCAGAGCCGGAAACGAAAGAAAGCATGGACGAGGACAGCTCCTGTCAGGAAGAGGAAAAAGAGTGCGGCTGTTCACAGGAGACAGTGGAAGACAGGCCGTAAAAAGAGCTGGAGCAGGAAAGGAATCCTGCCTGCCGCTTTCCGCTGGCCAACCCGCTCGTTATCTCCGGCTTGCAAAGTTAGCAAAAAACGGTTATTATGATACAGAACAGTATATAATTACCGGAGAGGAGAGAACAAAATGGGAGAGTGCTGCAAAGGAGAGGAGAGACATAAACACAGAAATCTGACGGAGCAGAAGGATCTGATGACGCGTTTAAACAGAATCGAGGGACAGGTTCGCGGCATTAAGGCAATGGTGGAGGACGAGCGCTACTGTGTGGATATTCTGACACAGGTCTCCGCTGTCCAGGCAGCTCTGAATGGATTCAGCAGAGTGCTCTTATCAAATCATATCAAAACGTGTGTAGTGGATGAGATCGAAGCGGGAAACGCAGAGGAAACTGTGGAGGAACTTTGCAGGACGATCCAGAAGCTCATGAAGTAGCAAAAGGTCTGAGGGCGGGCCTGAATAGATAAAAACAGTTCGAGAATAGAAACAGAAGCGGACATCAGCAGAATGTGTTAAGTTCTGAGATGTCCGCTTTTGCGATCGGTTTCTGACGGGTTTATTGTTCTGGCTGCAGACATTCCGGGCTTTTTTCGCTTATGCAGGTTCTGGCGTGCCTGCATGCTGATGAGACAGCTCGGCGGCCGGAAAATTTAATCCCCTGTTTGCCGGGAAGCAGCAGAGAGGGAAGGAAGGTTATTCTTCACTGTCCTTCTCTGCCTTATTATCCCCATTTGTCTGTGGGTGCGGCCTGTATTTATTGTCTTGGTAGGGTTCATAATCGCTATTACACAGAACATCGAAAAAGCAATACTGAAAAAGCCGGAAACCCTTGATTTTAAAGGATTTCCGGCTTACTTTCTCTTAAGCTCCCGGCCGGACTCGAACCGGCGACCCACGCATTACGAATGCGTTGCTCTACCAACTGAGCCACGGAAGCAACTGCAATATTTTATATACTAAAATATCAATGACCTGTCCGGGAATCGAACCCGGGTTTACGCCGTGAGAGGGCGTCGTCTTGACCGCTTGACCAACAGGCCGGAATCGAGGCGACGTGATTCGAACACGCGACCTCTGCGTCCCGAACGCAGCGCTCTACCAAACTGAGCCACGCCTCGACAGTAATTTATCAGCTGGCGTTTGCCAGCGACGCTAGTTATATTAGCACAGGTAAAATAAAAAAGCAAGTACAAATTTCAAAAAAATAAAAAAAATAGAAAAAAATGGGAAAATACCTCGAAATCAGTGACACTCTCCGGCCTGCAGCATAAATAAGAGTAGTGAGAAAAAAGGCGGTGGATCATGGCGACAATCAGTCTGTGTATGATTGTAAAAAACGAGGAGGAAGTTCTGGGGAGATGTCTTGACAGCGCGGTGAGCTTTGCCGATGAGATCATTATTGTCGATACAGGCTCCACAGACAGGACAAAAGAGATTGCGTCGGAGTATACAGACCAGGTGTATGATTTTAAGTGGACAGATGATTTTTCCGCAGCGCGCAACGAGTCATTTGCTCATGCCACCATGGATTACTGTATGTGGCTGGACGCAGATGATATAGTGACAGAAGAGCAGCAGGAAAAACTTATAAAGCTGAAAGATACCATTTCATCTGATACAGCTGTTGTGATGATGAAATACGTAATGGGGTTTGGCTCTGACGGCAGGCCCACATTTTCGTATTACAGGGAACGCCTCTTGAGAAATGGCTGTGGTTTTCGCTGGCAGGGCAGGGTTCACGAGGCCATAGCACCTGCAGGAAAAGTGGTTTACTCAGAGATAGAGATTGAGCACAGGAAAAAAAGGACAGGAGAGGGCCATTCCCGCAGAAACCTGGATATTTACAGAAAAATGAAGGCAGAGCAGGCTCCGTTTACGCCGAGAGACCTGTTCTATTACGGCCGAGAGCTCTACTATTTTGCGGCACAGGATCCTCAGTGCCTGCAGGAGGCCAGGGCAGTCCTTTCTTCTTTTTTAGACAGGACAGACGGATGGGTGGAAAATAAGATTGAAGCCTGCCGTTTTCTTTCTCTGTGCTGGCGGTTGGAGGGAAACGAGGAGGAGGCGCTGAAAGCGTTGCTTTTCTCGTTTTTCTACGATCGTCCAAGGGCTGAAATCTGCTGTGATGTTGGTGACTGGTTTTTCAGAAGAGAAGAGTACAGGACAGCCGCTTTCTGGTACAGTGCAGCCCTGAATACAGAAAAGGATGAAAAGAGCGGCGGGTTTGTGAGCGGGGAGTGCTATGATTATATACCGGCCCTGCAGCTGACGGTATGTTTTTACCGGCTTGGAGAGACAGACAAGGCAGAGGCATGCAACGAGCTGGCCGGACGGGTGAAGCCTGATTCAGAGGCCTACCTTTATAACTGCAGATTTTTCAGGGAAGAGAGGGATAAAGCGCAGAAACAGCCAAAGGCGGATAAGAATAATGAAGAGCATGAAAAATAGAGAGTTGAAAAAGTACTGGCAAAAAAATATTGCAAACATATGTTCGATTATGTTATAATATTCTTGAAAAAAAAGAGAATTTATGCCATAATGGGAACTATTGTCCAGAAACTGCGGTTCTCTGCCCGGAGCGTTTCGTGCCGGCTAAATCTGGAGCGGGGGAAAAGACAGCCGGGAGAAAGAGACGGCTGCATCAGAGAGACGGCTGCGTCAGAGAGAAATAGCCGCGGCAGAGGCCGGTAGCCGGATATCCGGGCAGAGGATGCCAGAGAGCACCAGAGAACGCGGACAGATGGAAAGCAGAGGAGAAATGCACTGGCATCAGCACGATTGAAAAGATGAGATAGAGAACAAACAGAAAAATAGAAGATTAAACAGAAGAACAGATAAAAGAACAGATAAAAGAACAGATAAAAGATTAGATACATAGATATGGAGGGACATCATGGGCAAAGCACAGTATGACGCGGACAGCATTACCGTACTGGAAGGGCTGGAGGCGGTTCGCAAGCGCCCCGGCATGTATATTGGAGGAGTGGGAACCAAGGGGCTGAACCACCTGATATATGAGATTGTCGATAATTCGGTGGACGAGCATCTGGCAGGCGAGTGTACATCGATCTGGGTGACGCTGGAGGCGGATGGCTCCTGCACCGTGCGGGACAATGGGCGAGGTATCCCGGTGGAGATGCATAAGAAGGGAGTCTCTGCGGAGCGAGTGGTTCTTTCCACCCTCCATGCAGGCGGAAAATTCGACAACAGCGCCTATAAGACAAGCGGAGGCCTGCACGGTGTCGGCTCCTCCGTTGTCAATGCCCTCTCGGAACACTTAGATATCAAGGTTTATAAAAACGGGCAGATTCACCACGATGCATATGAGAGGGGAATCCCTGTGGTGGAGCTGGTGGATGGACTCCTTCCGGTGATTGGAAAGACAAAAGAGACAGGTACCTGCATTAATTTCCTGCCGGATGACACGATTTTTGAGAAGACAAAGTTTAAGGCTGAATGGCTGAAAAGCCGTCTCCACGAGACAGCGTACCTGAATCCGGCCCTTACGATATATTATGAAAACAGGAGGGCAGGGGAGGAGGAGAAAATCGTCTACTCTGAGCCAGACGGAATTATCGCCTATGTAAAGGAGATCAATGCCGGAAAAACGCCGGTTCATGAGCCCATCTATTTTAAGGGGTCCATGGAGGGCATAGAGGTGGAGGCTGCCATTCAGTTTGTGGATACCTTTGAGGAGAATATTCTCGGCTTCTGCAATAATATTTTCACGCAGGAGGGCGGAACCCATCTGGCTGGCTTTAAGACAAAGTTTACGATGCTGATTAACAGTTATGCCAGAGAGCTGGGAATTTTAAAGGAGAAAGATTCCAATTTTACAGGCGCCGACACTCGAAACGGTATGACGGCTGTGATTGCCATCAAGCATCCGGATCCGATCTTTGAGGGACAGACGAAGACAAAGCTGGCCAGCGCAGATGCCACCAAAGCTGTATTCACACTGGCAGGAGAGGAGCTTCAGCGCTTCTTCGACCGAAATCTGGAAACCCTGAAGGCCGTGATCGGCTGCGCGGAGAAATCTGCCAAAATCAGAAAGGCGGAAGAGAAGGCAAAGACGAACATGCTGACGAAATCCCGCTTCTCCTTTGACAGCAACGGAAAGCTGTCCAACTGTGAGAGCCGGGATGCAGAAAAATGTGAGATTTTTATTGTAGAGGGAGATTCCGCCGGAGGTTCTGCAAAGATGGGCAGAAACCGCCAGTATCAGGCGATCCTTCCGATCCGCGGAAAAATTCTGAATGTGGAAAAGGCGTCCATGGACAAGGTTCTGGCCAATGCAGAGATTAAGACGATGATCAATGCGTTCGGATGCGGATTTTCTGAGGGCTATGGAAATGATTTCGATATTTCAAAGCTGAGATATAACAAGATTATTCTCATGACAGATGCGGATGTGGACGGAAGCCATATTGATACGCTGCTTCTGACCTTTCTGTACCGCTTTATGCCGGATCTTATCACAGAGGGTCATGTGTACATTGCCATGCCCCCTCTGTTCAAGGTGATCCCAAAGAAAGGGGAGGAGCAGTATCTCTATGATGAAAAGGCTCTGGAAAAATATAAAAAGACTCATGCAGGAGGCTTCACCCTCCAGCGCTATAAAGGTCTGGGAGAGATGGATGCAGAACAGCTCTGGGAGACGACGCTGAACCCGGAAAACCGAGTCCTGAAGCAGGTGGAGATCGAGGACGCCAGGATGGCCTCGGAGATTACGGAGATGCTGATGGGAAGCGATGTGCCGCCAAGGCGCCAGTTTATCTATGATCATGCAGAGGAAGCAGAGATAGACGCCTGACGGCTGCGCCCTGACGCAGGGCAGGAGGCGGTTACCCCCTGTCCTTTCACGGCTGAGGGCAGTCATGGGGAGAACCCGTCACGGTACGCAGATTACCGGATATAACCAGGCGCCGCCTGCAGAAAAACAGGCGCAGCAGGAAAGAAACAGGCACAGCAGGCAGGAGAGAGAAAAATGGCTGAAAAAATCATAAAGACCGAATATTCGGAGGAAATGCAGAAAAGCTACATGAACTATTCCATGAGCGTTATCACGGCCAGGGCAATTCCAGATGCCAGGGACGGACTCAAACCAGTTCAGAGGCGTGTGTTGTATGATATGAGCGAGCTTCATCTGGGACACGACAAGCCTCATCGAAAGTCGGCGCGTATCGTCGGCGATACGATGGGTAAGTATCATCCCCACGGTGACAGTTCCATCTATGAAACGCTGGTTGTCATGTCACAGGTGTTTAAAAAGGGAATGCCGTTAGTAAACGGCCATGGAAACTTCGGCTCCATCGAGGGAGACGGGGCGGCTGCCATGAGGTACACAGAGGCCCGCCTTGAAAAATTTGCAGAGGAAGTCTATTTAAAGGATCTGGATAAGACGGTAAATTTCGTTCCAAATTACGATGAGACAGAGAAGGAGCCGGAGGTGCTGCCGGTGCGCGTCCCGAATCTTCTGATAAACGGGGCAGAGGGAATTGCCGTCGGCATGAGCACCAGCATCCCGCCCCACAATCTCGGCGAGGTGGTGGACACGGTTCAGGCCTTTATTGACAATCCGGAACTGGGGACGGAGGAACTTCTCGGCCATCTTCATGGGCCGGATTTCCCCACAGGAGGGATCATTGCAAACAAAAAGGATCTGGCCTCAATCTACGAAACTGGTTCCGGAAAAATCAAACTCCGGGCTAAAATGGAAGTGGAGCTGGGAAAGAGGAAGGCAGATAAGGACAAGCTGGTGATCACGGAGATCCCGTATACGATGATTGGCGCGGGGATCAACAAGTGTCTGATGGACATTGCAGAGCTTGTGGAGTCAAAGAAGCTGACAGATGTGGTCGATATCTCCAATCAGTCGAACAAAGAGGGAATCCGTATTGTGCTGGAGCTTCGCAAGGATGCGGATGTGGAAAAGATTCGAAACATCCTCTATAAAAAGACAAAGCTTGAGGATACCTATGGAGTAAACATGCTGGCCATCGTAAAGGGCAGGCCGGAAACCCTGAATCTGAGAGGAATCCTTAAAAATTATCTGGACTTCCAGTATGAGAACAATACGCGGAAGTATCGCGTCCTGCTGGAGAAGGAGCTGGAGAAGAAGGAGATCCAGGAGGGGCTGATCAGGGCCTGCGATGTGATTGACCTGATTATTGCAGTGCTGAGGGGCTCCAGGAATCTGAAGGATGCCAAGGCCTGCCTGATAAACGGAGATACCTCGGCGATCCGGTTCAAGACATCGGAGCTGGAAGAGGATGCGGGAAAGCTCCGCTTTACGGAGAAACAGGCTTCAGCGATTCTGGAAATGCGTCTCTATAAGCTCATTGGCCTTGAAATCCTGGCTCTTGAAAAAGAACACAGAGAGACACTCAGAAAAATCAAGGAGTACGAGAAGATCCTGTCTGACAAAGGAACTATGGACCAGGTGATCAAGGAGGAGCTGGCCGCCATTAAGAGGGAATTTGCCTGCCCAAGGCGCACGCTCATCGAGGACGGCAAGGAAGCCGTATATGACGAGAGTGCTGTGGAAGTCAGAGAAGTGGTCTTTGTCATGGATCGTTTTGGCTACAGCCGCATTGTAGACCGCTCCACCTATGACAGAAACAGAGAAACCATAGAGAATGAAAATCCCCATGTCATCTGCTGCTTAAATACGGATCGAATCTGTCTGTTTACAGATGCAGGTGTGCTTCATCAGGTGAAGGTGGCAGATATTCCTCTCGGAAAGCTCAGGGACAAGGGGACACCGATTGACAATCTGTGTAAATTTGACGGCACAAAGGAACAGACGGTGTTTGTCACCAACGCATCATCCCTGCGGGGAAAGCTCTTCCTCTTTGCCACAAGAGATGCGATGTTAAAGCGTGTTCCGGGAGAAGAATTTGAGACAAACAACCGGATGGTTGCGGCCACAAAGATCCAGGAGGGAGACAGCCTGGTAAGCGTCCAGCCGGCAGATGAAGCTTCCGAGGTGGTTCTGCAGACGGACAATGGCGTATTCCTGCGCTTCGCTGTGGATGAAATCTCAGTTCAGAAGAAAAATGCCAGAGGCGTGCGCGGAATCAAGCTGGGCCGCGGCGAGGCTCTGGAGCAGGTTTATCTTCTGGGAGCGAATACAGAAAGTGTCATTACCTATAAAGAAAAGCAGGTGCATCTGAACCGTCTGAAGCAGGGACGCAGGGATGGAAAGGGAAACAAGGTCCGTCTCTAAAAGAAGAGCAGAAAATGCGAAGATATTTGACTTTCTTCTGTATACATGTTACATTAAAAAATATATAACTGCGAAAAATGATAGAAAAACGCAGATGATTTTGTCCGATCAGGGAAAGAAGTGCCGCAGGAGCACGCTCGGTTCAGAAAACAGATAGAATTTATACGGTCAGAGAACCGGCAGCATTACAACTGCCATACACAGACAAGTGATTCAGACAGGAGCAGAGAATGGAAAAACAGAATGCCGGAAGCATTATTTTAACAGAAAAAGACAGAGATGGCCTGGTAAAGCTGGGGCATGCGCTTTTTGCATGCCCGGAGCTGGGATTTAAGGAAGTGAAATCAAATCAGATTCTCACTTCTTTTTTGAGTGAAAATGGGATTTCGTATGAGAGCGGGCTCAGCGTCACCGGCATCAGGGCCACGGTCGGGACAGGCAGAAAGTATCACATTGCCCTGGCGGCGGATATGGATGCTCTGTCTGTTCAGGGGAAGGAAGGATCCTTTGCCTTTCACTCCTGCGGACACAGCATTCAGACAGCGGTTATGGCTTATGTGATGAAGCTTTTAAAGGACAGAGGGATTGTGGAGGCCTCCGGGGGCAGGGTCAGCTTTATTGCCACTCCGGCAGAGGAATTTATCGACTTTGAGAGCCGGGAACGTTTGAAAAAAGAAGGAAAAATCCGCTATCTTTCCGGTAAGCAGAACATGATTGCTGAGGGCGTGTTTGACGATGTGGACTGCGTCATTTCCATGCATATTAACGGGGACAGCGGCAACCGCCTGTTTGATATTGACTCCACGCTGGCCGGTTTTACAGTGAAAAAGGCGTTATTTCATGGCAAGAACGCCCATTCCGGAGCGGCACCTCATCTGGGAAGGAATGCCCTGCACGGGGCCAGCCTGGCCATGGATGCGATCGCCTATATGAAGGATCAGTTCCCGGCAGAGGCAGGGATCCAGATCCATCCGGTTATTACGGCCTGCGGCGGAAGCGTGAACACCATCCCTGAGGAGGTGGTGATGGAAAGCTATATCAGGGCCAATACCCTGGAGGCTCTCCTGGAGGCCAATAAAAAATTCGATGACTGTGTCATCCACTGTGCCCAGGCCCTCGGGCTTACGGCTGAGGTGGAAGACAGAACCGGCTATATGCCGTTTTCGCAGTCCCCCTGGCTGACAGAGGTGATTCACCGCCAGATGCTTTCCCTCTGCCGGGAGGAGCAGATTGTAAAGCATGTGATTTCCGGGGCATCCGGCGATATTGGAGATCTGGGCTATCTGATACCCTCTGTCCAGTTTGGATTTTCAGGCATGAAGGGCCGGATCCACAGCTCCGAGTTTGAGATAGTCAATGAGGAGAACGCCTATTTCAACACGGCGAGAGTGGTGGCAGGAGCTGTTGAGGAGATCCTCACAACCCCGCAGCTGCAAATCAAAAATACAGATTACGCGGAGAAAAAACAGTTTTACCTGAACCGGTGGCTTCACGATACGCCCGGGGCAGATGAAGCATAAGAGCATTTTAAGCAGCAAGGCAGATAGTTGAAAAAAAAACTGTAACTTGCATGCAGAGAGCTGTCAGACTACAGTTTTTGAATATATCATATTTTGATTATTTATATTTCAGGAGGAATGAAGATGGAAGAGAACAGAGTACCAACCCCCCATATCGGAGCACAGGCAGGAGAGATCGCAGAGACCATTCTGCTTCCGGGTGATCCGCTCCGAGCAAAGTATATTGCAGAAAATTTTCTCACGGATGTAAAACAGTTCAATGGGGTCAGAAATATGTTTGGATACACCGGTTTTTATAAGGGAAAACGTGTTTCCGTAATGGGAACAGGCATGGGCTGCCCGTCTATAGGGATTTATTCCTATGAGCTGATCCACTTCTACGGATGCAAAAACCTGATTCGCGTCGGAACAGCAGGCGCTCTTCAGGAGAATGTGAAAATCCGCGACATCGTAATCGGAATGGGAGCCTGCACGACATCCAACTATGTAAAGCAGTTCCGCCTTCCGGGTGACTATTCCTGTATATGCAGCTTTGAACTTCTGGAAAAGGCCGTAAAAGCTGCAAGGGAAAAGGGATTAAAAGTACACGTGGGAAATATTTTAAGCTCCGACATGTTCTACAACCCTGATCTTCCGCAGACGGGAATGAGCTGGGCTCAGATGGGAGTGCTGGCCGTTGAGATGGAGGCTGCGGCTCTCTACAGCAATGCGGCAGCGGCAGGCGTGAATGCCATCTGCATTCTGACTGTTTCCGACTCTGCAGTGACCGGTGAGGCTACGACAGCTGAGGAGCGACAGACCAGCTTCACCAATATGATGGAGGTTGCTCTGGAGCTGGCATAGGGTTTAGCAGGATAAAGGGAGGAATCATGGCAGAGGAAATTTTACGGGTGGAGAACCTGACAAAAATTTACCCGGGCGGTGTTCTGGCAAATTACAACATTAATTTCAGTGTAAATAAAGGGGAGATTCATGCCCTGGTCGGAGAAAACGGCGCTGGAAAATCCACGCTCATGAAGATGCTGTTCGGAATTGAGGAGATTACCGGCGGGAAGGTTTTCCTGCACGGCAAAGAGGTCCATTTCCATTCCAGCAAGGAAGCGATCGAGAATGGGATCGGTATGGTGCATCAGCACATGATGCTCGTGCCATCCCTGACAGTGGCTGAGAATCTGGTTCTTGGAATTGAGAAGAAAAAAGGCCTGTTTGTGGATCAGAAAAAAGCTATTGAGGAGACGGAGGCAATCTCTCAGAAATATAATCTCCATGTGGATGCCACAAAGAGAGTACGGGATATTTCCATTGGAATGAAGCAGAAGCTGGAAATTTTAAAAACCATGTACCGGGGTGCGAAGATTATTATTCTGGACGAGCCGACAGCCGTTCTGGCTCCCCAGGAGACGGAGGAGCTGTTTGAGCAGCTTCTGAATCTGAAAAAAGAGGGATATACGATCATATTCATCTCTCACAAGCTGAATGAGGTGAAATATCTCTGCGACAGGCTGACTGTCCTGAAAGACGGCCGTTCCATCGGTACCTACCAGCTGGCTGATATCACACTGGAAGAGATCTCCAGGCTGATGGTGGGAAGAGATGTCAGAATCGAGTATGAAAAAACGCCTCAGGAGTTCGGGGAGAAGATTCTCACCGTGAAGAATCTGAGCTATACCGACAAATTCGGCACAAAGAAGCTGGACAATCTCAGCTTTTCCCTGAAGGCCGGGGAGGTTTTGGGAATCGCCGGCATCGAGGGAAACGGACAGAAAGAGGCGATGGAAATCCTTACCGGAAATATGGAGGCAGAGAGCGGCTCTATCACTTACAGAGGGCAGGAGCTTACGAAACTGTCGATTGCTGACAGCCGGAAACTGGGAATTGCCCATGTACCGGAGGACAGAAACTTAAATGGCTGTGCGCCGGAGATGAGCGTGCGCGACAACCTGATTGCCACCAGCTTAAAGAAGCTGTCCGGCAAGGGCGGTCTTTTAAAGCCAAAGGCCATTGAGGACTACTGTCAGAGCTGTGTGCGGGACTTTAACATCAAGACCATGAACCTGGATATCAGCATTAAGAGCCTTTCCGGAGGAAATGTTCAGAAGGCCATTGTAGCCAGAGAATTTACTGCCGGGGCGGATGTGATTGTTTTGAACCAGCCTACCAGAGGCGTGGACGTGGGGGCTATGGAGTTTATCCATAAAAAGATTCTGGAAATGCGGGATGAAAAGAAATCTCTGATTCTCGTGAGTGCAGATTTGACGGAGCTGCGCGCTCTGAGCGACCGCATCATTGTATTCCACCAGGGAAAGGTGGCAGGCGTGATTCACGATGTCCCGGGTACCACAGAGGAGGAACTGGGACTTTACATGCTGGGCTTAAAGGAAGACTCTGCGGAAAAATTACAGGAGGCGTAAGAGATGAACAAAAAGAAAAAGTTTGACTGGTACGGCGTCATCCGGGTGCTCACCTCTATCCTGATTGCCCTGGTTATTGCGGCGCTCATCATATTTGCAGTGGCCGACGATCCGCTGACCGCTCTGAATAAGTTCCTGCTGGGACCGTTTTCCACGAAGAGAAATTTCTTTAATGCAGTGGAGACCATGATTCCCCTCGTATTCTGCGGTCTTGCCATCAATGTCATGCACAAAAGCGGTCTGTTTTCCATGGCAGCTGACAGCTCCTTCTATTTTTCAGGAGTTGTGGCGGCTATGCTGGCAATCGCCTGTCCGATGCCGGCCGGAGTACATCAGCTAGTCATTCTGACTGCAGCGACTCTGGTGGGAGGCGTTATTGGAATTATTCCGGTTATTATTAAGAAAAAGACAGGCGCCAACGAGCTTGTTATTTCTCTTATGATGAACTACATTTTCTTTAATTTTGGATACTGGCTGATCCGTGCCTTCTTCCTGGATGAGACAAACGGTTCCTTTTCTGTCAGCTTCCAGAAAACGGCAACCCTCGGAAAGCTGATTAAGGGAACCAGCACCCACTACGGCATCTTTATTATGATTGCTGTGGTTGTATTGATGTGGCTGCTCATGGACAAGTCCAAATTCGGAAGAGAGCTTCAGATCACAGGCTCCAATGCGAGCTTTGCCAGATATTCGGGACTGAAAATCGGCGGAATCATTCTCGGCTCCCAGCTGATCGGCGGAATGCTGGCCGGACTTGGAGGCGGAGTTCAGATGATTGGAATGTACACGCACTTTCAGTGGATTACAGCTCAGACTTATGTATGGGATGGAATCCTGATCAACCTGCTTGCAGGAACCAGGCCTCTTATGATTCCGGTGTCTGCCTTCTTTATTTCTTATATCCGAAGCGGCGCTCTTGTTATGTCAAGAGGCGGTGATGTGGACTCTGAGATTGTGTCGATCATTCAGGGAATTATCATCATGCTGATTGCATCCGAGCGGTTCATGTACCGGATGAAGAAGCGCAAGGAAGAGAGAGAGGCACTGCAGAACCAGGCGGTTGACACAGAGGCCGCAGGGGCAAACTAAGGAGGAGAAGACATGGAATTTTTGGCGAATCTTGATTTCTGGTTTACGGTTCTTCGCTGTACGACTCCGGTTCTGCTGGCTACCATGGCTGCGCTGATCGCCAGCCGCTCCGGCCTGTTAAACCTGGGACTGGAGGGAACCATGACCATTTCCGCGCTCTGCGGCGTTCTGGGAAGCGGATTTACGGGTAGCCTGTTTGTGGGAGCTGTGGCCGGCCTTGCGTCAGGAACTCTGTACACAATGCTGCTGGCCTACTTTATCCAGCATCTGAAGGCAAATCAGGTTATCACGGGTGTAGCCCTCAACCTGGCAGCTACCGGCGGTTCTGTCTTCTGTCTTTACTCTCTGACAGGAGATAAAAATGCCAGCAATTCTCTGCCCTCAGCAGCGTTTCCGGCAGTGGATATTCCTGTGCTTAAGGACATTCCGGGGCTCGGACAGATACTGTCAGGACATAACTGTCTGACCTATCTGGCATTTTTTATCGCTGTCATCATGTTTATCATGTTAAAGAGGACAGCCTTCGGAATCCGGATCCGGGCTGTAGGCGAGTCAGCCGAGGCTGCCCGCTCAGTTGGAATTAACGTGGAGCGTGTGCGCTATCAGGCTATGTTTATCAGCGGAATCCTGGCATCCCTGGGAGGAATGTACCTTTCCATGGGCTATGTCAACCGCTTTACGGCAAATATGGTGGCAGGACGAGGCTACGTGGCTCTGGCCACAAACGCTATGGCAGCGGGAAATGCCCTGATGGGGATGGTCAGTTCGATCCTTTACGGGTTCGGAAGCGGCATTTCGATCTATCTGCAGAACAACAATGTGGATCCATATCTGATTACCATCATCCCATATGCATCCATCATCATTTTCTATGTAGCCTTCAGCTTCTACTACAAGGTGAAGAAGAAGGCGGACAGCTCTCTGTAGCAGTCCGGACTGTTTCCCGGGGCTCTGCCTTTGGCAGGCGTGTCCCAGGGAGGACAGCATGAGCGGATCAGAAACCTGCCGGGTGCAGGGATTATGATAGATGAACAACCAGCTAACCAAAAAGGAGGAAATTATGAAAAAGTTACTGAAAAAAGCAGCAGCAGTTACTCTGACAGCGGCCATGGCAGCTTCCCTGACCGCATGCGGAGGCGGCAGTGATGCAGACAGCAGCTCCAAGGCTGCAGAGGGACAGGACGGAGAGAAGATTAAGCTGACGCTCTGCATCGGCAGAAAGACGGACCTCTCCTTCCAGCAGTCTGCCTATGAGGGTTCTGTGAGAGTCCAGGAGGAGTTAGGCGACAAGTACGAGGTCAATGTAGTGGAGATGGGAGATGACACTACAAAGTGGCAGGCAGCTTTCTATGACGCCGCTGACTCAGGAGCAGACATCATCGTGGGAACAGGCTTCCAGAATAAGGAGAACTTTGAGACCATCCCGTTAGAGTATCCGGACACAAAATTTATCCTGTTTGATCAGGATCTGGACTTTTCAAGCGGAGAGCTGACAAACACACTGGGCGTCCTCTTTGACTCCAATCAGTCCGGTTTCCTGGCAGGCGCTGTGGCAGCCTACTATACAAGCAGTGAGAATGCAGCCAACACAGACAAAACCATTGGCTTTGTAGGCGGCGTTGAGAGCACCACAGTCAGCAATTTCCTGGTAGGATACGCAGAGGGTGCCAAGTATGTAGATCCAGACATCAATATTCTGACTGCCTATGTAGGTGACTACATGGATACAGCAAAGGCAAAGGATCTGGCAAATGCACAGATTTCCGAGGGCGCAGACATTATTTTCCAGGTAGCAGGCGGTGCAGGAAACGGTGTCATCGAGGCTGCTGCCGAGAAGGACGGCGTAATGGCAATCGGTGTGGACAGCGACCAGTACAAGGCTCTCGAGGGAAGCAACCTTCAGTCTGCAGTTATCACTTCCAGCCTGAAGAGACTGGACAATGCTCTCTTCAATATCTGCAAGGCATATGCAGAGGATCCGTCCAGCGTTCCGTTTGGCGAGAATGTGACATACGGACTGGCTGAGGACGCAGTGGGCATCGTATTCAATGATAATCTGACAAACAGCATTGGACAGGAGAACGTGGACAATGTGCAGGAGATCCTTGGAAAGATTCAGTCCGGCGAGATCGAGGTAACAGAGGCGGCAGGCCTTTCCGCAGAGGAAATCGACGCTATTGTGCACTGATGATTCAAAACGAAACTGCTTAGACAGCAAAAGTTTGAAAGAATTCAGGACAGCCAGCAGGCCGGGAGGTCTGCTGGCTGTTTTCTGTCAGATACAGAACCCTCTGTCAGAGAATTTTTGATAAAGGTTCAGACACTTTTCTTGACACTGAAAAGACAGACCGTTAGAATATTTTATATCATTTTGACACAGTAAATTTCCAGACTGCCTGAATGGAGACTTCTGGAAGGCAATAAAGAGAAAAGGAGAGGAACTATGATTCGACTGGAACCAAAGGACAAAAAAGCGCTTCTGAGGACTGCACTGGGAATGGAGGAGGCAGATCTGGCGATCTGCAACTGCCGCCTTGTCAATGTGTTCACAGGGGAGATTTATCCGGCAGTTGTCTATGTAAAGGATGGATTTATCGCCCATGTGGAGGATGAGGAGCTTTCAGGACCTTACAAGGCTGCCTCTGTGTATGACGGGCAGGGGCGTTATCTGATTCCGGGACTGATCGACTCTCACATGCATATTGAGAGTTCCATGATGACGCCCCGCAACTTTGCCAAGGCGGTGATCCCCCACGGAACCACGACGATTATTCACGATCCCCATGAGATAGCTAATGTCTATGGAAGGGAGGGCGTTGTCTACATGCACGATGCGGGAAGCGATCTTCCCATGCGCCAGCTTGTGGACATCCCAAGCTGTGTGCCGGCAGTGCCGGGCTGTGAGAATGCCGGGGCTGAATTTTTTGCAGAGGATATCGACGCTCTGGCCGGTCTCGAGAGAGCGGTGGGACTGGCAGAGGTCATGGACTTTTACGGAGTGATGTACGGGGATGACCGGATGATGGATATTATTGAGGCCGCTGAGAAAAACGGACTGTATCTGCAGGGACATGCCCCGTCTGTGACAGGAAGACAGCTCTCCGCTTATCTGATCGGAGGACCGTGGACCTGCCATGAAACTACAACCGGGCCGGAGGCCAGAAAGAAGCTCAGAAACGGCATGTATGTGGATGCCAGGGAAAGCTCCATCACGAGAAATGTGGAGGCTATCTGGGACGGAATCAAGGATCAGCGGTTCTTTGACACACTGACCCTCTGCAGCGATGACAGAGAGAGTGATGATCTCCTCCACGTAGGCCATATGAACGCAGTGGTCAGAAAAGCCATCAGCTGCGGCATGGATCCGGTTCTGGCGATCAAGAGTGCAACCATCAATACGGCCCGGGAAACAGGAATCCGCCATCTGGGCGCTGTAGCCCCCGGCTTTACGGCCGATATGGTGCTTCTCGACGATCTGGAGGGTATGTGGGCCAAGGCCGTATTCTTCGGAGGAAAGCTGGTGGCAGAGGACGGCAGACTGATCGCGCCTGTTGAGGAGAAGAGCTTTGAGATAGAAAAGCAGAATTCCATGAAGGCAGGGGAAGTGGATCTTGACGATTTCTGCCTGAAATGTCCCTGTGAAAACGGAAAAATTCTTGTGAGCGTTATGGAATATGCAGGAAAGACTCTGAGCATTACCAGATGTGTACAGGAGGAGCATGAGGTAAAGGACGGAATGGTAGTCCTGGGAGAAAATGAAGCCTTTGTGGCCGTTATTAACAGGCACGGAAAGGGAACCAGGGCAGTGGGTGTTGTGCGCAATTTCGGACTTCGCGAGGGAGCGGTGGCATCCACGGTTTCCCACGACTCCCACAACCTGACTATTGTTTACTTCAGGCCTGAGGATGCCCTGGCGGCTGCCAGAGAGCTGATCGCATGCGGCGGCGGAATGACGGCTGTGAAGGACGGAAAGGTCCTTCATACACTGAGGCTGGAGGTGGCAGGACTTATGACCAGGCTGGAGGCTCAGGAGCTTTCCAGGGAGGCAGCTGCCATGAAGGAAGTGGAGAGGAGCCTGGGACTTACGGATATGGAAAATCCTCTGCTTCGGATTGTCACTCTGGCTCTTCCTGTAATTCCGGATGTAAAAATGTCCGATCTGGGTCTTGTGTCTGTGGCTGAGCAGAAGCTGATTCCTATTTTCCCGGAATACGGAACAGAAAAATAGAAGCAAATGTCCGCACCACAAAGACAAATGTATTTTACGAACGGATAAAACTTGATTTTTCATAAGATCTGTTGTAGGATATGGAAGTACGAATTTTGAACGGACTTTGTTCCGGGAGTGAGGAGAAAACGGTTATGGAAATGAAAAAGAAATTGAGAGTAGGCGTTCTGGGTGCAACGGGAATGGTTGGACAGAGATTTATTTCCCTGCTGGCAGAGCATCCCTGGTATGAGGTGGTGACGGTGGCTGCAAGCCCCAGATCGGCAGGAAAGACATATGAGGAAGCCGTAGGCGACCGCTGGAAAATGCAGACTCCCATGCCGGAGAATGTAAAAAAACTGGTGGTGATGAATGTCAATGAGGTGGAGAAGGTTGCAGCCGGCGTGGATTTTGTGTTCAGCGCTGTGGACATGACAAAGGAGGAGATCCGCGCCATTGAGGAAGCCTATGCAAAGACAGAGACTCCTGTCGTTTCCAACAACAGTGCTCACCGCTGGACGCCGGACGTGCCTATGGTGATCCCGGAGGTAAACCCGGAGCATTTTCAGGTGATCGAATTCCAGAAAAAGCGCCTCGGAACAAAGAGAGGGTTTATCGCAGTAAAGCCGAACTGTTCCATCCAGAGCTATGCTCCGGTTCTGGCTGCATGGAGAGAGTTTGAACCATACGAGGTGGTGGCCACCACGTATCAGGCTATCTCAGGCGCCGGAAAGACCTTTAAGGACTGGCCGGAGATGGTGGAGAACATTATTCCCTACATTGGAGGCGAGGAGGAAAAGAGCGAGCAGGAGCCTCTGCGCATTCTGGGCGAGCTGAAAGACGGAGTGATTGTAAAGGCCAGCGAGCCGGTGATCACCTGCCAGTGCATCCGTGTTCCGGTACTCGACGGACATACGGCGGCCGTATTCGTAAAATTCAGGAAGAAACCTACGAAGGAGCAGCTGATTGAGAAGCTGAGAGCCTTCAGCGGGCTTCCCCAGGAGCTTGAGCTTCCCAGCGCTCCGAAGCAGTTCATCCAGTATCTGGAGGAGGATAACCGTCCTCAGGTGAAGCTGGATGTGGATTTTGAGAGGGGAATGGGAGTCTCCATCGGGCGCCTGAGAGAGGATACGGTGTACGACTATAAATTTGTGGGCCTCTCACACAATACGCTGCGCGGCGCTGCCGGCGGAGCAGTACTCTGTGCAGAGCTGCTGACTGCCCAGGGTTACATTCAGGCAAAATAAAGTTGAGCTGGCAGTGACAGTTCAGTCTGCTGCCGTGAGGCAGGAGACTGGACTGCTGCAGTCAATAGGAACCACAGGTTCAGGAGGAGGTATTATGCCATATATCAAAGAATCCTTCGGCTCTATGCCGGACGGAAAAACCGTGTATCGCTACACGCTGAACAACAGGAACGGGGTGACAGCCGGGTTCCTCGATCTGGGGGCAATCTGGCACTCTATGCTGGTTCCGGACAGGGATGGGAATTTTGCCGACGTCGTGCTGGGGTATGACTCAGTGGACTGTTATCTGAAGAGCGAGGCCCATCTCGGCGAAATCGTGGGAAGAAATGCAAACAGGATAGGGGGAGGCCAGTTTGAGCTGAATGGGCAGACCTACGAGCTGACGGTCAATAACGGGCCCAACAATCTCCACAGCGGCAATGATTATTACAGGAACCGAATCTGGGATGCCAGAGTGACCGAGGACGGGGAGGACATCTCCATCTGCTTTACGCTGAACAGCCCGGACGGAGATCAGGGTTTTCCGGGAAATTTCCGGGTTTCCGTTACATATATCCTGACAGGAAATGACGAGCTCCATATCCGCTACTGCGGAGTTTCCGATGCTGATACGATCATGAACATGACGAACCATGCTTACTTCAATCTGGCAGGCCACAATACGGGGGAGGCCATGGGACAGAAGGTCCGTATCTTTGCGGACAGCTTCACTCCCGCCGACCAGGTATCCATTCCGTTCGGAACCATTCTTCCGGTAAAGGGAACGCCTATGGATTTTACAGAGATGAAAGCCATCGGGCGGGATATTGAGAATGATTATGAGCAGCTCGTTTTTGGAAGCGGCTTTGACCACAACTGGGTGATCAGGAGAGAGGCAGAGGGACTTTCCCTGGCTGCGAAGGCCTGGGATGAGGCCAGCGGCCGGGCCATGGAAACCTGGACGGATCTGCCGGGAGTCCAGTTCTACACGGCAAACTATCTGGATTCCAGCCTTCCGGGGAAGGAGGGGGCTGTGTACGGCAGACGGCATGGCTACTGCTTTGAAACTCAGTACTACCCGGATGCGATTCACAAACCTCAGTTCCCGTCGCCGGTTATCAGAGCGGGCCAGGAGAAACGGACAGAGACGATCTATAAGTTTTATGTGAAATAGGGAAGGCAGCTGCGTCCGGTCTGCCTCAGAAAAGAAGAGGTCCGGAATGCTGCGGCAGGAGACAGGCAGGGAGAGCCCAAGGCGGGAGGCGTGTTGGGATTCCCTGCCTGTTTGAACGAAAAATAAGGTCCGCGCCGTTAAGGGATGAACAGAACGAAATGCAGGGCGGGAAGAGAAAGGAAGACGGAAATGGCGAAGGCTTTATACATAGCAGAAAAACCGAGCGTTGCCCAGGAATTTGCCAATGCCCTGAAAATTTCCGGGCGGAGATCAGACGGATATATCGAATCGGAAACAGCAGTTGTGACCTGGTGTGTCGGCCACCTGGTGACCATGAGCTACCCGGAGGAGTACGACATAAAATACAAGAGGTGGAGCCTTGAAACTCTGCCGTTTCTGCCGGCAGAGTTTAAGTACCAGGTCATCGACGGGGTAAAGAAGCAGTTTCAGACTGTCAGTACCCTGTTAAATCGGAGCGACATCGACACCATCTATGTCTGCACCGACTCCGGGCGGGAGGGAGAGTATATTTACCGCCTGGTGGCTCAGATGGCGGGCGTCCACGGCAAGAAGGAAAAACGTGTCTGGATTGATTCACAGACAGAGGAGGAGATCCTGAGAGGAATCCGAGAGGCCAAAGAATTGAAGGAATACGATAATCTGGCGGCTTCTGCCTACCTCAGGGCCAAGGAAGATTACCTGATGGGAATTAATTTTTCCAGAGCCCTGACGCTGAAATACGGGCCATCTATCTCCAGCTTCCTGCGAAGCAAGTGGACCGTTGTCTCTGTGGGCCGGGTGATGACCTGTGTGCTGGGGATGGTCGTCCGAAGGGAGAGAGAGATTCGAAATTTCGTGAAAACTCCCTTTTACCGCGTGATCGGAACCTTCACCCGGGAGTCCATGAAGATCAGCGCGGAGTGGCGGGCTGTCCAGGGCTCACGGTACTTTCAGTCACCGTTTCTCTACAGGGAAAACGGTTTTAAGGAGAGGGAGAAGGCAGAGGAGCTGATCGCCTGGCTGTCTGCAGAGGGGCCTGTGACGGGAACAGTTTTCTCCGTGGAAAAGAAGAAGGAGACTAAGAATCCTCCCCTTCTCTATAACCTGGCGGAGCTACAGAACGACTGCTCGAAAATGTTCAAGATAAGCCCTGACCAGACACTGAAAATTGTGCAGGAGCTGTATGAGAGGAAGCTGGTGACGTATCCGAGAACAGACGCCAGAGTCCTCTCCACAGCGGTGGCGAAGGAGATCGGGAAGAATCTTTCCGGGCTGAAGGGATTTTCGCCCTGTGCCTCCTTTGCGGCTGAGGTGCTCCAGGGGACGGCCTGGAAGACCATCGCAAAGACCAGGTATGTCAATGACAAACAGATTACAGATCACTACGCGATTATCCCCACTGGACAGACAGGGGCGGTGAGAAATCTGCCGTCTCTGAACGCGAAGGTCTATGAGCTGATTGTGAGGAGATTTCTGAGCATCTTTTATCCGCCTGCCGTGTACCGGAAGTACAGCCTGGAGATTGCCGCGAAAACGGAGCATTTTTTTGCAAACTTCAAGATCCTGAAGGAACCTGGGTATCTGAAGGTGGCGGACGTTTCCGGCATCAGAAAAAAGGATGAGAATGCAGAGGGCACAAAAGATACGGCCGGTGCAGCAGGAGAAAGCAGCGGGGAGCAGTCAGCAGGCGACAGCCGTCAGGAGGAGACGGTGATCGGAGATGAGGCCTTTGCAGCTATGCTGGAAAAGCTGAAAAAGGGCATGACTCTGGACCTTTCCGGGCTGGCCATAAAGGAGGGGGAAACCTCGCCGCCCAAGCGGTATACCTCCGGTTCCATGATTCTGGCCATGGAGAATGCAGGCCAGCTTATTGAGGATGAGGAGCTGAGGGCGCAGATCAAGGGAAGCGGAATCGGAACCAGCGCCACCAGGGCGGAGATCCTGAAAAAGCTCATGAGCATCAGCTATCTGTCTCTGAATCCGAAAACACAGGTGATCACGCCTACCCTCCTTGGAGAGCTGATCTATGAGGTGGTCAATGCTTCCATCCGCCAGCTTCTGAACCCGGAGCTGACAGCCAGCTGGGAGAAGGGGCTGACCTATGTTGCGGAGGGAAGCATCACAGAAAAGGAGTACATGGAAAAGCTGGAGCGCTTTGTGGCCGGCCGCACCTATGGGGCAGTCCACACGGCCAACCAGGCAGGCTTAAGGCGCCAGTTCGAGCTGGCGGCAGCAAGCTACAAAGGTGCTGAAAAGCTCCCTGGAAAGGGAGCCGCCAGTGCGGAGAAAGCCGGAAAAAATGTGAAAAATAGCAGAAAAAAGAGTGCAAAGACAGGAGGAACCATCAATGAAAAAAACTGAGATGACAATACAGAACCTTTACGATCTGACCCATACAATGGCAGCCCGGTACCTTTCAGGTTTTACATATCCCTGGGAGGCTCTGGCAGGGCTGGAAGAATTCTTAAAAGAACTTGGGAACACGCTTCCGGAGGAGGAGTTCGAGAAGAGGGGAGGGAATATCTGGATTCATAAAGAGGCCAAGGTTGCCCCTACCGCCTTTTTAAACGGCCCTCTGATCGTATGCAGGGGAGCTGAGATCCGCCACTGCGCCTTTGTGCGGGGAAGCGCTCTGGTGGGAGAGGGAGCTGTGGTGGGAAATTCCACAGAGTTAAAAAATGTCATCCTCTTTGACAAGGTGCAGGTTCCCCACTACAACTATGTGGGAGACTCCATCCTGGGCTACAAATCCCACATGGGCGCCGGTTCCATTACCTCCAATGTGAAATCCGATAAGCTTCTGGTGAAAATCCATGCTGAGGACGGAGAGATTGAGACGGGAAGAAAAAAAGTCGGAGCCATGTTAGGCGATCAGGTAGAGGTGGGCTGCGGCTCTGTGTTAAATCCCGGCACGGTAATCGGCAGAGAGTCCAATATTTACCCGCTCTCCAGCGTGCGCGGCTGCGTAAATGCCAGATCCATCTACAAGAGACAGGGAGAAGTGGCAGAAAAGAGGGAGCAGTAAGCAAAGAGACAAAAAGCAAAGCAGGCAGAAAGTAAAGCAGACAGAAACCAGAAAGAACGGCAGAGGTGCGTTCCCCTGCCGTTCTTTCTGGTTTCTGTCTGTTTTGCTGTTTCTCTATTTTGTTCCGAAAATCCGGTCGCCTGCATCTCCCAGTCCCGGACAGATGTAGGCATTTTCATTCAGGCAGCGATCCACATGGCCCACATAGATCTGAACATCAGGATGGGCTTCGTGCAGGCGCTTTAAGCCCTCAGGGGCGGCGATAATGGCCATAAATTTAATGCTCTTTCCGCCGTGCTGCTTGATAAAATCCACAGCCTCCACCGCAGAGCCTCCCGTGGCCAGCATCGGATCGGTAACCACGATGATTCTCTGGTCAATGGGGTCTGGAAGCTTACAGTAGTACTCGTGAGGCTCGTGGGTAACCTCATCGCGGTAAAGGCCGATGTGTCCCACCTTGGCGGAGGGAACGAGGGCCAGAATGCCGTTTACCATTCCAAGGCCGGCCCTAAGAATGGGGACAATGGCCAGCTTCTTGCCGGCCAGCATGGGAGTCATGCATTTCTCAATCGGTGTCTCCACCTCCACATCCTCGAGAGGCAGATCCCGGAGAGCCTCGTAGCCCATGAGCATGGCAATCTCCTCAATGAGAGAGCGGAACTCGTTCGTTCCTGTGTCTTTGTTTCTTAATATGGAAATCTTGTGCTGGATCAGAGGGTGATCAAAAATTGTAACATTTTCCATGGATGATATCTCCTTTTTATAATATTCGCTTATAATGCATGGCCGGAAGGATTTTCTGAGCTGCCCTCCTATTTGTTGTCCGGGCTGTACTTAATCAAGGCATAACTGCCCAGCTCCTGGCTGACAGGTACGGCCACAAAGATAACGCCCTGGCGCTCGAAGCTCCAGTATTCAGGATATGCATCGCTGTCTGAAAAATCCGCAGATGAGAGCTTTTTATAATAGTAGTCGGTATCTCTTCCCTCTCCGTTTATGTAGGCCCTGACGGCGGCCTCATCCCCCTGAGGCGCCTCGGCAAAGCTGTATTCCCCGGAGGCCAGATAGCCTGCGATGGTATAGGCGTCTGCATAGTCGGACAGCTGCAGGCTGGAACCGTTTTCCAGATCCACAGTATTGGTATAGAAGATCCGCTCCGTGCCCTCTGAGGATTTAAGAGTTCCCTTGTAGGACACCACAAGGCGCTTTAAGTTAGAAGATTCCACGGTAGCCTTTACATCCAGGGTGCTGCCTTCCTTTGGAAGGCCCTTGGCCTTTGCCACAGCAATGGCGTTTGTGCGGAGCATTTCGTTAATTTTCTTTTCCAGTTCGCTGTCAGACAGATTCGAGAGGGCGGGATACTGGATAGACACGCCTCCCTCCGAATAGGTTTCCATGGAAGTGGTGACAGAATATTTGCTTCCGGAAGATTCAGACTCCTTTGTGTCCTTGTCGGTGGTCAGATCAAGGGTGCCTCCCTCTGTTGGTGTATCAGTTTCATTTTCCTGAATTTCTGCCGCTTCCGTGGTGTGCAGGCTGGAGAGATCAATAGTCTCCTTTTTTTTGCAGCCGGTGACTGCAACAGCGAGCAGAAGGGCTGCAAGGAAAAGATGTTTTCTTCGCATAGTGGTTCCTCCTTTTTGGCGGCGGAAAGCTGCCTGTTTCGCATTTCTGCAAGGTTCTTTTTGGCGGTCATTACAGCATATCCTTTGGATATGCATCTCTCCGAGGGATGTGCACTCGCCGCAGCGGTGTTTTGGCTCCCTTTGGTCGCCGGCGGCTCGGCGCAGGTATAATGACCTCTCTGCGGTCATTATACAATATTTTGTCATGAAATGTCAGATATTTTCTATTAATAATTCTTAACTTTTTATAAGCAAGGCTTCTAAAAACACTTCAGATTTTATAACTGGCAATAAAAAGTGGGATGGTATATAATAAGGACAGAAACTTTAGAAATTACCGCAAAGGGAGGATGAAAAGGTGAACAAGATCTCACTTTCTGAAGAACTCAAAAATAATGCTTATCCGGGACGGGGAATCGTGATTGGAAGAAGCGCTGACGGCACAAAGGCAGTGGCCGCCTATTTTATTATGGGAAGAAGTGAAAACAGCAGAAACCGCGTGTTCGTGGAGGACGGGGAGGGAATCCGCACCCAGGCATTCGATCCGTCCAAGCTGACGGATCCGAGCCTGATCATTTATGCTCCCGTGCGTGTGCTGGGCAACAAGACCATTGTCACAAACGGGGATCAGACAGACACCATCTATGAGGGAATGGATCGCCAGCTCACCTTTGAGCAGTCCTTAAGGAGCCGGGAGTTTGAGCCGGATGGGCCGAATTACACTCCCCGTATATCTGGAATCATGCACATTGAGAACGGACACTACAATTTTGCCATGTCTATTTTAAAGAGTGACAATGGATGTCCGGACTCCTGCCTGCGGTATACCTTTGCCTATGAGAATCCTCTTCCGGGAGAGGGAAGGTTTATCCACACCTACATGCACGACGGAAATCCGCTCCCGAGCTTTGAGGGAGAGCCAAAGCCTGTGGAGATCCCGGATGATATGGACGCCTTTGCCGATATGCTCTGGGAGAGCTTAAATGAGGACAACAAGGTATCCCTGTTTGTCCGCTACATCGACATTGCCACAGGCGAGAAGAGAAGCAGAATTATCAATAAGAACGGAAATGCAAACGAATAGAGAAAAGAGGCGGACAATATGAACGAATTAGAGTTAAAGTATGGCTGCAATCCGAACCAGAAGCCATCCAGAATCTTTATGGAGAACGGCGGCGAGCTTCCTATCAGAGTGCTCAGCGGCAGACCGGGCTATATCAATTTCCTGGATGCCTTTAACGGCTGGCAGCTGGTCAGAGAGTTAAAGAAGGCTACAGGGCTTCCGGCAGCCACATCCTTCAAACATGTATCCCCAGCAGGAGCGGCAGTGGGCCTTCCCATGGATGAGACCCTGAGAAAGATTTACTGGGTGGACGATATGGGAGAGCTTTCCCCTCTTGCCTGCGCTTATGCAAGAGCCAGAGGAGCTGACCGTATGTCCTCCTTCGGCGACTTTATCTCCCTGTCAGATGTCTGCGATGGGGACACGGCAAGACTGATTAAGCGTGAGGTATCTGACGGCGTTATCGCTCCTGGCTACACGGAGGAGGCGCTTGAGATCTTAAAGTCCAAGAAAAACGGAAATTATAATGTAATCGAGATCGATCCGGAATATGAGCCGGAGCAGATTGAGAGAAAGCAGGTGTTCGGCATCACCTTCGAGCAGGGCAGAAATGAGCTGGACATCAATAAAGAGATGTTCTCAAACATTGTGACAGAGAACAAGGACCTTCCCGACAGTGCCAGAATCGATATGATGGTGGCAATGATCACCCTGAAATACACCCAGTCCAATTCCGTCTGCTATGTGAAGGACGGACAGGCTATCGGAATCGGGGCAGGGCAGCAGTCCAGGGTACACTGTACCCGTCTGGCAGGCCAGAAGGCAGACAACTGGTTCCTCCGTCAGGCTCCCCAGGTTCTGAACCTCTCGTTTGTAGATGGAATCAAGAGGGCCGACAGGGACAATGCCATTGATGTCTATATCGGAGAGGAATATATGGATGTGCTGGCTGAGGGGGCATGGCAGAAGATCTTTAAGGAAAAGCCTCCGGTATTCACCAGAGAGGAGAAGCGTGCATGGCTTGACAAAATGCAGGGCGTGACCCTGGGCTCCGATGCCTTCTTCCCCTTCGGCGACAATATTGAGAGAGCTTACAAGAGCGGCGTAAAGTACATTGCCCAGCCGGGCGGCTCTGTGCGGGATGACAATGTGATTGATACCTGCAATAAGTACGGCATGGTGATGGCCTTTACAGGCATCCGTCTGTTCCACCATTAGGGAGGAAAAATCTAAATTCTGTTCTATATCAGAGCGGTGCAGCCCGGAAGGAATGGCTATTTGCTTCCGGGCTGCTTTCTGTCTGATGGAGTAGAGAAGACGAGCATAAAAATATACAAATTAATGCAAAAATTAAAAAAACGGTTGCAATGAATTACATTTTTTGCTAAAATGATGATGTCTACGAGCGGGCCGGCTTGTCGGAATGGCAGACGAGGAGGACTCAAAATCCTTTGGTGGCAACACCGTGTGGGTTCAAGTCCCACAGCCGGCACTCCTTGGCAGGGGCAGGAGCGTTTGTCTTCTTTTTGAGAAGGCAGGCGCTCTTTCTATTTTCACCTGTCTGCGTTCCCCTTTTTAACCTATGCGCCCATCTGTTTTTCTTTTTATACGGTACTGCCGTTTGATTTGACAGAGTGTACGTCTTATATCCCAGAAAATCCAATGCTTTATAATATTTGTTTAAGGAATGTACTGCAGAATCTGGCATGTGGAATGTTTTCCCTCCTCTGTGCTCATGCTAAAGAGTATCAGATAAAAAAGGAGACATAGGCCATGAAAAACAGAATTCGGGAAAGAGGTGCAGCCCATATTTGTCAAACTGAAAAAGGTTCCCTTGAAAAAGAGGGCTTCTTATTGTATGATAAGAAAAGATTTTTATGGGCTGCAGGGCTTTTCAGAGCGGAAAGCGGCAGATTTGCAAAAAAGGGCAGAAAAAGGAGGAGGCATATGACCTGTCAGGAGGCAGAGCGTCTGGTGACGCCGTATATCAGGGACGAACTGTCCGGCGATGAGCTGGAGGCGTTTTTAAACCACATTGATGAATGCCCCAACTGCCGGGAGGAGCTGGAAATATACTTTATGGTAGATGTGGGCCTTAAGCAGCTTGACAATGGCTCGGGAACCTACGATATTGCGGGAGATCTGGAACGGAAAATAGAGGATTCCTATATGAAGGTCAGTCATATGTGGATGTTCCGCGTTTTCAGGTATGCGGTCAATACGCTGAGTGTCATGGCCATGGCGGTAATGGTGCTTCTGCAGTTTCGGATCTGGTTCTTTTAATCAGGGACAGAAAGGCTTAAATTCAATCAGGGAGAGAAAAGCATGGAAAAAGTAGTTTTGATAGATGGACACAGCATTTTGAACAGGGCCTTTTACGGTGTGCCGGAGCTGACAAATTCCAGAGGGCTTCATACGAATGCGGTGTACGGTTTCCTGAACATTATGTTCCGGGTGATCGAGGATGAGAAGGCTGACTGCCTGGCAGTGGCCTTTGATTTGAAGGAGCCGACCTTCCGCCACAAGATGTATGAGTCTTATAAGGGGACGAGAAAGCCCATGCCGGAGGAGCTGAGAGAGCAGGTTCCCGTGATCAAGGAGGTGCTCTCGGCCATGGGAATCCCGATCCTTTCTGTGCCGGGCTATGAGGCAGATGATGTGCTGGGAACCATCGCGGGAAGGTGTGCGGCAGAGGGAGCCGAGGTTTCCATCGTCTCAGGAGATCGGGATCTGCTTCAGCTGGCGGACGAGCATGTGAAAATCAGGATGCCGAGAACGAACAGAGGCGGTACGGAGATTAAGGATTTTTATCCGGCAGATGTGAAGGAACAGTATCAGGTGACTCCGAAGGAGTTTATTGATGTGAAGGCACTGATGGGAGATGCGTCCGACAACATCCCGGGAGTCCCCTCCATCGGCGAGAAGACAGCCACAGCCCTTATCACCACATACGGCAGTATTGAGAATGCCTATGCCCACCTGGATGAAATTAAGCCGCCGAGAGCCCAGAAGGCTCTCAGGGAGCACTATGACATGGCGCAGATGAGCAAAGAGCTGGCTACCATCTGCACAGACTGTCCTGTGGAGTTTTCCATGGAAGAGGCGAAAATCGGGGAGCTGTACACGCCCCAGGCCTATGAGCTGATGAGCCAGCTGGAATTCAAATCCCTGCTGCTCCGGTTCGACGCAAACGCCAGAACGGAAAATCAGGTGGAAAAACAGTTTCGGGCTGTGACCGGCCGCGAGGCCGCGGAGGCTGTTTTTGCAAAGGCCAGAAAGGCAAAGGACGCAGGCGCGCAGCTGATTGCGGAAGGGCAGAGCGTGCAGGCACTGGGACTGGCATTTGGGGAGACAGACATTTACTGCCTCGAGACAGGCGGGGATGTGACGGGAGAGTATCTGGCCGGTCAGCTGAATGAACTGATTGCCTCGGGAGTCAGAATGAGCTTCCTGGATCTGAAGAGCCAGCTTGGCTTTCTCCCTGCAGCGCAGACAGAGTGTGACAGACCTGACGGGAAGAGTCCGGAAGGGGAAGAGGGAGAAGGCTGCGGCCAGCTCCTGTTTGACACAGGGGTGGCAGGCTACCTGATCAACCCTCTGAAGGATACCTACGATTATGACGATCTGGCCAGAGATTTTCTGGAGCTGACCGTTCCGTCCCGGGCGGACCTGATGGGAAAGAAGAGCTTTGCACAGGCTCTTTTAGAAAGACCTGAGAAAGAGGGGGACGGTGAAACAACTGCTGAGGCTGAGAAAAAAGGTCTTCGGACAGCCGGGTTTGCAGACTTTGAACAGACGGAGGGGGCAACTCCCTTTGACGAGACAGAGAGCAGCACAGGAGATGAGGAATCCGGACAGATGAGCCTGTTTTCCTTTATGGATTCGTCAGAGGAATCCTTAAAGGAAGGAAAGGAGCAGGAAAAGACAGAGCCCGTCAGAGAGGAAAAAACAGCCGAAAAGGTTTCCATCCGGACTGCGTTAAACCCGGCGGAACAGTGCATCTGCCATATGGCCTATACCGCCTGGAAATCCAGGGAGAGGCTGACGAAAAAGCTGGAAGAGCTGGATATGAAGGAGCTCTTCTATACCATTGAGATGCCGCTGATTTTCAGCCTGTTTCACATGGAGCAGGCGGGAATCTGTGTGAAGCGGGAGGAGCTTCACGACTACGGGGAGAAGCTGAGAGTCCAGATTGAGAGGCTGGAACAGGAGATTTACGGGGAAACAGGGGAGCACTTTAACATTAACTCTCCGAAGCAGCTGGGAGAAATTCTGTTCGGCAAGATGGAGCTGCCCTACGGGAAAAAGACAAAGACCGGCTATTCCACAGCCGCCGACGTGCTGGAAAAGCTGGCGCCGGAGTATCCTGTGGTGCAGAAAATCCTGGACTACCGCCAGCTGACCAAGCTCAAATCCACCTACGCGGACGGACTGGCCGGCTATATCAGGGAGGACGGGCGGATTCACGGAACCTTCAACCAGACGATCACTGCCACTGGGCGGTTAAGCAGCACAGAGCCGAATCTCCAGAATATTCCGGTGCGGATGGAGCTTGGAAGAGAGATCCGCCGCGTCTTTGTGCCGGAGGAGGGAAGCGTGTTTGTGGACGCCGACTATTCCCAGATTGAGCTGCGGGTGCTTGCCCACATGTCAGGAGATGAGAGGCTGATTGAGGCATACAGGAAGGCTGAGGATATCCATGCCATTACGGCTTCAGAGGTATTCCATGTGCCCCTTGAGGAGGTGACGCCTCTCCAGAGAAGAAACGCCAAGGCCGTCAACTTCGGGATTGTCTACGGAATCAGCGCCTTTGGGCTCAGCGAGGATCTGAGCATTACGAGAAAGGAAGCGCTTCAATATATTAACCGGTATTTTGAAACTTATCCGGATGTGAAGAAGTTCCTGGACCGCCTGGTGGAGGAGGGAAAGGAGAAGGGTTATGTGACGACCATGTTCAAACGCAGGCGTCCGGTTCCCGAGCTTTCCTCTAAAAACTTTATGCAGCGCTCCTTCGGCGAGCGGGTGGCCATGAACTCCCCCATTCAGGGAACGGCTGCCGATATTATCAAGATAGCCATGAACCGGGTAGATAAAAGACTCAGGAGAGAGGGCCTGAAATCGAAAATTGTGCTTCAGGTTCACGACGAGCTTCTGATCGAGGCAAAAAAGGAGGAGCTTAAAAGGGTGCAGACGATTCTTTCCGAGGAGATGAAGCATGCGGCGGATCTGAGAGTAGCCCTGGAAATTGATATGAAAACGGGAAATTCCTGGTTTGAGACGAAATAAAGAACGATCAAAATAAATAAAGATCAAAATAAAGAACGATAATAAAGCGTCTGCCTCCGCCTGCGGGAGGCGGCAGACGGGAAGAGGAAGAGATGAAGGTAATAGGGATTACAGGCGGAGTCGGTTCGGGAAAAAGTGAGGTTCTGGGAATCCTAAAGAGGGATTTCGGGGCAGAGCTTCTGATTGCGGATGAGATCGCCCATCAGGTGATGGAGCCGGGAATGCCGGCCTACCGCCGGATTGTGGAGGCCCTTGGAACGGATTTCCTTTCAGAGGATGGAAGCATTGACAGAAAGGCTCTGGCAAAGCGGCTGTTTGGCGACGGGGAGGCCCTTGGAACGGTAAATTCCATTGTGCACCCTACGGTCTGGCAGGCGATCGAGGAGGGCATCCGGTGCTCTCGAAAGGAGCTGGTGATTGTGGAGGCGGCTCTGTTTGACGAGGAGCACAACGGACTGTTTGACCAGGTGTGGTATATCTTTACCTCAGAGGAAAACCGTATCAGCCGCCTGATGAAGAGCCGCGGATACAGCAGAGAAAAATGTCTGGACATTATGAGGAGCCAGAAGTCGGAGTCCGAGTTTCGGGCCATGGCGGACCGGGTGATTGACAACAACAAGACCGTAGCCGACGTGAAAAGACAGATAGAAACCATATTGAAAGAGGAAGCAGAAGCATGAGAATGGTGAGTATAGCCAGCGGGAGCAGCGGCAACTGTATTTACATAGGGAGCGACCACACGCACCTGTTGGTCGATGCGGGGATCAGCAACAGGAGGATTGAACAGGGGTTAAATGAGATTGGTATAAAGGGGAGCGAGCTTGACGGAGTCCTGATCACCCATGAGCACTCAGACCACGTAAAAGGACTTGGCGTCCTGGCAAGAAAATACGGAGTTCCCGTCTACAGCACCAGGGAAACCCTGGAGGAGATAAAGGGGATGAAAAGCCTGGGCGATTACCCGGAAGAGCTCCTTCGTCCGGTTGTCCACGATGTGGATTTTCGTATCGGGGATCTGGACATCAAGCCTTTTAAGATCAGCCACGATGCGGCCAATCCGGTGGCCTACCGGGTTCAGGAGGGAAGAAAGTCTGTGGCGGTTGCCACAGACATGGGCAATTACTCCCAGTATACTATTGACCATCTGCAGGGACTGGATGCGATCCTTCTGGAGTCCAACCACGACATAAAAATGCTGGAGGCGGGCCCCTATCCCTATTATCTGAAAAAAAGAATTCTGGGAGACTACGGCCATCTGTCCAACGACAATGCAGGGAGGCTTTTAAGCTGTATCCTTCACGACAATTTAAAGCATATTTTTCTCGGCCATCTGAGCAAGGAAAATAATTATGAGGAGCTGGCCTATGAAACCGTGAAGCTGGAGATTACGGAGAGCGATACGCCCTACCATTCCAGCGACTTTCCGATCACAGTGGCAAGGCGCGATGCAGTGTCAGAGATCGTCACGGTTTAGCCGAAAGATTAGCAGGACAAAAGCCCTCCCGTTTTAAAATCGAGGCGGGGGAAGCGGTCCGGAGCATGTGCTGTGTACCGGAAGGCTTAAAGCAAGGGCTGTAAAGAATCAGAGAAAAAAAGGAGAACCAACATGAGCAGAATTATTATCAGCGTAGTAGGAAAAAATGATGTGGGTATGGCAGCAAATATCTGTACCTACCTGGCAGAGAGCAACATTAATATTCTCGATATTACCCAGACCATCGTCAAGGAAATCTTCGACATGATGATGATTGTGGACATTGCCAAGTCCCCCAAGTCCTTTGACGAAATTGCAAGAGAGATGGATGAGCTGGGCCAGAGAATCGGAGCCTCCATCCGCTGTCAGAGAGAAGAGATCTTCACCAGCATGCATCGAATTTAGGGAGGCGACAGAAAACTATGAGAAATACAATGATGATTAACATGCTGGAGGTCAATGAAACCAACAACATGATTGACCACGAAAAGCTGGATGTCCGCACGATCACCATGGGAATCAGCCTTCTGGACTGCTGCGGAAGCACAGTGGATGAGATTAATGAAAAAATCTACAGAAAGATTACTTCCTATGCGAAGGATCTTGTCTCCACAGGAGATGCGATTGGAAGAGAATTTGGCGTTCCCATTGTCAACAAGCGAATCTCAGTGACTCCGATTTCTCTGGTGGGGGCAGGTGCCTGCAGGACCACAGAGGACTTTGTGAGTATTGCAAAGACTCTGGACCGGGCTGCAAGAGAGGTGGGCGTCAACTTTATCGGCGGCTACTCTGCCCTGGTATCCAAGGGCATGACACCGGCGGAGGAGCTTCTGATCCGCTCGATTCCCCAGGCCCTTGCGGCTACGGAGCGTGTATGCAGCTCAGTGAATGTAGGTTCCACGAAATGCGGTCTGAATATGGATGCAGTCCGCCTGATGGGCGAGGTGGTACTGGAAACGGCAAAGGCTACGGCAGACAGGGACTCCTTAGGCTGTGCAAAGCTGGTGGTATTCTGCAATGCGCCGGATGACAATCCGTTTATGGCGGGAGCCTTCCACGGAGTCACAGAGGCAGATGCTGTCATCAACGTGGGAGTCAGCGGCCCGGGCGTTGTCAAGACTGCCCTTGAGAAGGTGAGAGGGGAGAATTTTGAGGTTCTGTGTGAGACCATCAAAAAGACAGCCTTTAAGATTACCCGGGTCGGCCAGCTGGTGGCCCAGGAGGCGGCAAAGCGCCTTGGGGTGCCGTTCGGCATCATTGATCTGTCCCTGGCTCCGACACCGGCCGTAGGCGACAGTGTGGCTGAGATCCTTGAGGAGATCGGCTTAGAGCGGGTAGGAGCTCCGGGAACGACAGCGGCTCTGGCCATGTTAAATGATCAGGTGAAGAAGGGCGGAATTATGGCCTCCTCCTACGTAGGCGGCTTAAGCGGAGCCTTCATTCCGGTCAGCGAGGATCAGGGAATGATCGATGCAGTTACCTTAGGGGCTCTGACGATTGAGAAGCTGGAGGCGATGACCTGCGTCTGCTCCGTGGGCCTTGACATGATTGCAGTTCCTGGGGATACCTCCGCGGCTACCATTGCAGGAGTCATTGCAGATGAGGCGGCTATCGGTATGATTAATCAGAAGACCACAGCCGTCCGACTTATTCCTGTAATCGGGAAAGGCGTGGGGGATACGGTAGAATTCGGAGGCCTGTTAGGCTATGCGCCGGTTATGCCTGTCAACCGTTTTAAGTGTGATGACTTTGTAAAAAGGACGGGAAGAATTCCTGCCCCTGTTCACAGCTTTAAAAACTAAGAGGGAGAAAAGGGCAGCTTTTGCAGGCGGGAAAAGAAAGCAGGGCTTCTGCAGTCTGTGCCGCCTGCCTGCAGAGAAACGGAGACAAAGATGGAAAATGAAAACAAGCTGGACGAGGCTCTTTTGTTTTTCCTCAATGAAAGTCTGGAACGGATTATACTCAGCAATCCCAGGACGAAGGACGGGTTTTTAAAGCTCGTTCTCCGTCCTCTGCTTTTGCAGGGAGAGCTGAAGTTCCAGGCAGAGGAATTTACCGAAAAGCAGGCCTTTCATAAGAATATGGGCGCAGAAGAGGCGGCCGGATATGTAAAAGAGCAGCTCCTGACCCTCTACAGAAACGGGGAGATCCAGTCAAAGCTAGGCAGCGGGACCGTGCTGGTGAGCAAAAAGGGGACAGTGACTGTAAAGATAAAGAAAAACGGAAAGGAGAGGGCAGCAGGCCAGAAGAAAGCGGCGAGAATCTGCGCAGACGGGCTGAGCCGGGAGGACATCAGCCGCCTGTCCCTCCACAACCGGAAAAAGAACTATGTGCTCCCGGAGGGAACACCGGTTCCCTTCCTCGTGGATCTGGGAGTGATGACAAAGGAGGGAGCGGTGGTAAAAGCCAGATACGACAAATTCTGACAGATCAACCGATTCCTGGAATTTGTGGAGGATATTCTGCCGGGGCTTGATCCCTCCAGAGAAACGAGAATCATTGATTTTGGCTGCGGAAAATCTTATCTCACCTTTGCCATGTACTATTATCTGAAGGAGATAAAGGGGTATCCGGTGCGCATTGTGGGCCTGGATTTGAAGAAGGATGTAATTGCCCTCTGCAGCCGCCTGGCGCAGAAATTCGGGTTTGAGAATCTCACCTTCGAGCACGGCAATATTGCAGATTATGAGGGAACCGACCAGGTGGACATGGTTGTGACCCTCCACGCCTGCGATACGGCCACGGACTACGCCCTGGCCAAGGCTGTCCGCTGGGGGGCCAGAGTCATTCTCTCTGTACCCTGCTGCCAGCATGAGCTGAATAAGCAGGTGAAAAATGATTTTCTGGCTCCTGTGCTTCAGTATGGACTTCTGAAGGAGAGAATGTCGGCCCTCCTCACAGACGGAATTCGTGCGGGACTTTTAGAGGAGGCCGGATACCGGACGCAGATTTTAGAGTTTATCGATATGGAACACACGCCGAAGAATATTATGATCCGGGCAGTGCGCCAGGGAAAAAAGAAAAAACAGAAGGGACTTGAGAAACTGATTCAGGGGCTCCACGCAGAGCCGACGCTGCAGCGGCTTCTGAGAGAGGACGGGGCCATATAGACCGCTTTTCAAGGCAGCAGCAAAATCAGCAGGTATGAGGCTGCCCTGAGCGCTGGACAGCCAGAAAAAGGTCAGGCGCTGTATTCTCTCAGCTGATTACTGCCACAGGCTGGGTATACTCATTCTGAAAGACCGCTGTTTTGCCGCCTGCACGGCCCCATGCGGCCTTTTCAAGGCGCACGGACTGATAGAGATGAGAGGACTGGATCTCAAGAGCCAGCATGGATGCGGCTCTGGGGTCCAGTTTTTTTTCTGCACCGGCCAGCTTGGTGATCACGGGGATGGCGGAATTTGCCTTGATTTTTTTCAGAACAGGGGCCGCGCTTTTTCTGAAGCCCAGGATTCTGGCGTAGGGGGCGTAGCCTGCGGCCTTTAAGTCCTCTGCGGCATCTGCCCGCACACCCAGGACAAGGTGGAGAAGGGCCCGGCTGATGCCGGTATAGGTAAACTGACGGCTTTTCAGCTCCTTAATTCTCTCGTCAAAAGAAACGGGAGAGGGGGACAGCTTTCGGATTCTGGATGCCAGCTCCGGCTTCAGCTCTGCATACTGCTCCGGCTGTTTTTCTGTCAGAAGGCGGTAATTTAATAGAGAGGAAAAGTCATTCAGAAAGACCGGCACATCTTTTTTGATGGATTCCATGGTGCAGGGGGGAACCAGGCTGGCAAGGTGCGGGGCCGGGACCTGTTCTTCCAGGGCGCTTCGCACGGCCAGGGCGGAGCCCAGTGTTCCCGAGATGGAGCTGTCGTGATAGCCGCTTCCTTCTCTCTTGATGGTAAGGCAGGACAGGGGACTGTTCTGCCGCAGTACAGCCTGGCAGTACTCAATTCCCAGGATGTTGTTGGGAGTGGACAGGAGGTCGCTGCCGGGAAGGAAGGAGGAGAGAGCCGCGGCTCTGGCCTCCGGGTAGGTTTTTCCCTGGCGGAGGGCATTGCCAAGGGCCTCCTTGAAACCTTCAGGTTCCTGTACCAGAAGTCTGGCTGTCTGAAAAAGCGGGCCGATTTCACCGCACTCACTTCCGAAGCAGATGGAATCCACGGCGCCCAGAGCGGTGAAAAGGGCAATCCCATAGGAGGCAAATTCCCTCGCCGACGCGGTGGAAAAGGTGACAGGCATCTCCGCAACCACATCGGCGCCGCACAGAAGAGCAGCTCTGGCGCGGCTGTATTTGTCAAAAATGGCAGGTGCCCCTCTCTGGACAAAGCTGCCGCTCATGAGCACTATGAGGAAATCTGCGCCGGCCACCTCTCTTGCGCGCCTGATATGGAAAAGGTGGCCGTTGTGAAAGGGATTGTATTCTGTGATAAGTCCTGTTACATGCATGATGAATTCTGCCTTTCTGTGAAACTTGGCTGCCGCCGTCCAAGCCGATTCGATGAAAAAGCACTGACTTCTGTACCACGGGCTGCGGCAGGCCGGAGGGACAGAATCTGTTTAAAAGGAAAGCCGGGCTCTGAATTTCGCCGAAGGATATGGTACATTATATATAGGAAAGGGCGGTTCGTAAAGAGTTAAAAAAGAGACAAACCTGTTAAAAAAATAATTAATGAAAAATCGACATTTATCTCTTGTATACAATAAACACATGTTATATAATGTAAAACAGAAAATACATTTATCTTTATGAAAGGGGTTTAATAACCATGGCATTTATTGATTTAATGAAAGCAAAGGCAAAACAGGATAAACAGACGATTGTTTTACCTGAGAGCAAAGATAAAAGAACTCTGATTGCCGCTGCAAAGGTGCTTGAGGAGGGTACTGCAGACCTCATCATGGTTGGTAAGGAAGAGAAGATCATGGACGGTGCCGGATGGCTGGAAGTTGATTTAACCGGATTAAAGGTAGTTGATCCTGATACAGATCCAAAGTTTGACCACTATGCAGAGACTCTTTTTGAGCTGAGAAAGCACAAAGGAATGACAAAAGAGAAGGCTGAGGAGATCTTAAGAACAGACTACATCACATACGGTGTTATGATGGTTAAGGAAAAGGATGCAGACGGTCTGGTTGCAGGTGCATGCCATGCGACAGCAGACACCTTAAGACCTGCCCTTCAGATCTTAAAGACAGCTCCTGGCACAGAGCTTGTATCCGGCTTCTTTATCATGGATGTTCCGAACTGCGAGTATGGAGCAAACGGAACCTTCTTATTTGCTGACTGCGGACTGAATCAGGATCCGAACTCTGAGGAGCTGGCAGCCATCGCTGACTCCAGTGCAAAGAGCTTCCGCGCTCTGGTTGGCGAGAAGCCGGTTATTGCCATGCTGTCCCACTCCACAAAGGGAAGCGCAAAGCATGCCCTCGTTGACAAGGTAGTGAAGGCAGTTGAGATCGCTCATGAGAAGTACCCGCAGCTTGATCTGGATGGAGAGCTTCAGTTAGATGCAGCTCTGGTACCGGAGGTTGCAAAATCCAAGGCAAAGGGAAGCACCGTTGCAGGCCATGCAAATGTTCTTATTTTCCCGAATCTGGACTGTGGAAACATCGGCTACAAGCTGGTTCAGAGACTTGCCAAGGCAGAGGCTTACGGCCCGATGCTTCAGGGTATCTCAAGACCGGTTAACGACTTATCCCGCGGCTGCTCTGCAGAAGATATCGTCGGCGTAGTAGCTCTTACTGCTGTACAGGCTCAGATGTCATAATCCTGCAGGCGGGTTCTATCAGAAAATCGGAAATCAAAAGTTGCACATGTAATAGTTTCATATAACTTATAGAGGACAGCCCCGAATCCGTCTGTGCCTGAAAGGAGAACAGGCGTACGGCCGGATGCCGGGGCGTCCTGATGGGAAAGGGATTATAAACGATGAATATTTTAGTTATCAACTGCGGAAGCTCTTCCTTAAAGTATCAGTTAATCAATGCTGCCACAGAGGATGTCCTTGCAAAGGGACTCTGTGAGAGAATCGGAATCGACGGAATCCTCACATATCAGCCTGCTGACGGTGAGAAGGAAAAGACGGAGAAGGCTATGCCGACCCACACAGAGGCAATCAAATATGTGATCGAGGCTCTGACAAATGAAAAGACAGGAGTGATCAAGAGCCTGGATGAAGTTGGAGCTGTCGGACACCGCATCGTACACGGCGGCGAAAAATTCACAACCTCTACACTTCTGACCGAAGAAACTATCAAGGGCATTGAGGAGTGCAGCGATCTGGCACCTCTTCACAACCCGGCAAACCTTATCGGTATCCGCGCATGCCAGGAGCTTATGCCGAATGTGCCGATGGTAGGTGTATTCGATACAGCCTTCCACCAGACCATGCCAAAGACAGCTTACCTGTACGGCCTTCCATACGAGTACTATGAGAAGTATAAGGTAAGAAGATACGGCTTCCATGGAACAAGCCACAGCTTCGTATCCAAGAGAACTGCTGAGCTGATCGGAAAGCCATACAATGACTGCAAGATTATCGTATGCCATTTAGGAAACGGCGCAAGCCTTTCTGCTGTAAAGAACGGCGAATCCGTTGATACCAGCATGGGACTTACTCCTCTCGAGGGACTTGTAATGGGTACACGTTCCGGAGACATTGACCCGGCTATCATCGAGTTCGTGGCCAAGAAAGAGAACAAGACCATCGACGAGATGATGACAATCCTCAACAAGAAGTCCGGACTTCTCGGAATTTCCTGCTTATCCAGCGACGGACGCGACCTTGAGCAGGCAGCTGAGAAAGGCGACGACAAGGCTCAGGCAGCTCTCGACATCTTCGCTTACCGCGTAATCAAGTACATCGGCGCTTATGCGGCAGCTATGAACGGCGTAGACGCTATCGCTTTCACAGCAGGTATCGGCGAGAACGACGCAAACTGCAGAAAGAATGTCTGCAAGAACCTGTCTTATCTGGGAGTAGCCATTGACGAGGAGCTCAATAACTGCAGAGGCGTTGAGAGAGAAATCTCCACACCGGATTCCAAGGTGAGAGTATTTGTGGTTCCGACCAACGAGGAGCTGGCTATCGCCAGAGAGACAATGGCTCTCGTAAAATAAACCTGCGCAGACAGAGCGGAACATAGAGAAATTTGTACAGCATGAGCAGACTTCACTGGATGCTCATGCTGTGCTGCGTACAGAAAAGTCTGTTGGATGAACCGGTAAACCGGGAGACAGGTGTAAAAACCTGGCAGGGGAGGGAGATTTCTGCTCTGCTCAAAATCTGTTTTCTCCTGGGATTTGTGGATAAAAAATGGAATAATATACAAAATAACCATTGACAAAAAACAGACGTCTATGTATAATAGCATAGTGCGTATTAGGAGATTAATATGCTGATTAATTTATCTGAACTTTTTACCTGCGAAGGCAAGAAAAAGGTTTATAACGCTGAGATAGGACTGACGGAGGTCAGTATGGGCAGAGAGACATACAGAATTGTGTCTAAAAGTCCATTTGATCTGACTGTTACAAACACAGGGGCCAGAAAGTATTTTCTGGAAGGCAGTACAGAAGTGACAGTAGAAATTCCCTGTTCCAGATGTCTTGAACCGGTGGCCTATGTCTGTGAGCTCACGCTTGACAGGGAACTGGAGACGGATAAACCGGAGGCCGGGCAGGCAGGAGATTTGGATGAACAACCTTATTTAAACGGTTATAATCTGGATGTAGACCAGTTAGTTCTCAGCGAGATCCTGATTGGTTTGCCTATGAAAGTCCTTTGCAGAGAAGATTGTAAGGGGATTTGCAATAGATGTGGAACGAATCTCAACTATGGGACTTGTACCTGCGACAGAACGTCGCTCGATCCACGGATGGCAGTTATCCAGGATATCTACAAACAATTTAAGGAGGTGTAAACCATGTCTATCTGTCCAAAGAATAAATCTTCCAAAGCAAGAAGAGACAGCCGCAGAGCTAACTGGAAGATGAGTGCTCCAAACTTAGTAAAGTGCAGCAAGTGCGGCGCTTTAATGATGCCTCACAGAGTTTGCAAGGCTTGCGGTTCTTACAACAAGAAAGAGATCATCAAGGTTGAGGACTAATTGAGAATGTGTTAAAGTCAAGGGGTTTCGCTTGTGAGTGCCCCTTGATTTTTTATTTAACAGGGAACGAAGTTCCCTGTTAAATAAAAACGCTCCGCGGGGATGCACTGCGGCGGAAAGGAAAAATGCCGCTTTCGCGACCCGCCGCAGGCGGAGAATCCTGCAAAGCAGGATTTTTTCTTGTTTTCGGGGACAGCAGAGCAGGAGAGAAAATATCTGCCGCAGGCCCAATCAGCCAGCTTTTGTAAGAATATAAAGGGTTTATAAAATTTTATCTTTTAATTTTCCGATAAGAATGATAGAATACGATCGATAGAAGTCGTATTCTATCTTTTTTTGCGCAGGAAGCGAAGGGACAGACGGGCGTCTCCTTTCGCAGCCAATATTGAAAAGAAAGGAGAAGTCGTATGAAAACAGAGGTAAAACTTACTGCACTCAGCAAGACATCGGGATGAGCGGCAAAGATAGGTCCTGAGACCCTTGCCCAGGTTCTGGGCAAGCTGCCGAAATTTCATGATGATAACCTGCTGGTTGGAATTGAGACATCCGATGATGCGGCTATTTATAAGATAACTGATGAAATTGCAATGATACAGACCGTGGACTTTTTCACTCCTATTGTGGACGATCCCTACATGTTCGGTCAGATCGCAGCGGCAAATTCCCTGAGCGATGTATGGGCCATGGGAGGTGAGCCTGCTGTAGCGCTGAATATTGTAGGCTTTCCAAACTGTCTGGACCCGGCAATCCTGGGAGAGATCCTTGCCGGAGGCGCGGACAAGGTGAAGGAAGCGGGGGCTGTTCTGGTGGGAGGTCATTCTGTACAGGATGATGAGCCTAAATACGGCCTGTGTGTGTCCGGCTTTGTACATCCGGATAAAATTTTCAAGAACTACGGCTGCAGGCCGGGAGACGTACTGGTGCTGACAAAGCAGATCGGAAGCGGCATTATCAACACGGCGATCAAGGCAGATATTGCTTCCGCTTCTGCTGTAAGAGAGGCGCAGACGGTTATGGCTTCACTGAATAAGAAGGCCAAACGGGCTGCAGATGGCTGCCGAATCTCTGCATGTACGGATATTACGGGATTTGGCCTTCTAGGACACTGCGCAGAGATGGCCTCTGCCAGTGAGGTGACCTTCGAGCTGAAAGTCCGGGACATCGCCTATTTTGAAGATGCCATTGACTATGCAAAGATGGGGCTGGTTCCTGCCGGGACCTACAAAAACAGAGGATACTCTGGGCAGAAGGTGGATGCCGGATCCGTGGAGGAGTATTATCTGGATTTGCTGTACGATCCCCAGACGTCAGGAGGACTTCTGTTCAGTGTGGCCAGAGAAGATCTGGGAACACTTCTTCAGAATCTGGAAAAAGCGGGAATGGACACGGCAGTTTCTGTAATAGGGACAGTTGAGCCAAAGAGCGATAAACTGATCCGGTTGTCTTTATAGTATCGTGGAGAAAAGCGCAGTGAACCAGCCGTGGGCAGATGCAAAACGGAGAAGCAATAATGGAAGGCTTTGTGCGGCCGGGCATCTGAAAACAGCGGCTGGATAGCTGCAGAAGTCCGTATTGTTATGGGATGGCTGGCAGGGGAGAAAGCGAAAGGATACATACGGATGAATTTAAAACAGTTGGAAGCGTTTGTAGAGGTTGCGCAGTCCGGCAGTTTTTCAAAGGCTGCCAAGCGGCTGTACCTTACTCAGCCCACCGTCAGCGCCCATGTCCTGTCACTGGAAAAGGAGCTGGATGTGCGGCTGTTTGTGAGAAATACGAAGGAAGTGGGACTGACAGAAGAGGGGCAGAGATTATTTTTTCATGCAAAGCAGATGGTGGATCTGGAGAAGAAAATAGAGGAGGAGTTTGGTCAGTGGAGAGGAGAGGAAAAGCAGTGTGTTGCCATCGCTGCTTCTACGGTTCCGGCTCAGTACCTTCTGCCGCCTCTTTTAGCCAGATTTAACATGAAATACCCTGGAGAGCAGCTGAAGATTACGGAGATGGACAGCAGCCAGGTGGTAGAGCAGATTGCGGAGCGTAGGGCTGATATAGGCTTTACGGGAACTGTGCTGGAAAAGAAGCACTGCAAGTATCTTCCTTTTTACAGGGACGAGATGGTGATTATCACGCCCAATACAGAAAAATACAGGAGTATAAAAAACACTTCAAAGGATATCTCCTGGATCAGGAAGGAACATATGATTCTGAGAGAGGAGGGCTCCGGCACCAGAAAGGAGGCGGAAAAACAGTTCCGTTCTCTGGGAATTATGCCGGAGGAACTGAATGTTGTAGCCAGCATAGGAAACCAGGAGACAATTAAAAAATCAGTCATTCAGGGACTGGGAATTTCCGTGATTTCAAGCCTGGCCGTGAGAGAGGAGACGGAAAGCGGAAAAATTTTAGCCTTTCCCATCCCTAGCGAGAGGGCCGGGCGGGACATTAATGTGGTCTATAACAGGAATTGTCAGCTCTCCCGCTCTGCAAAGAGGTTTTTAAAGACTGTGAAAGAGGTATACAGAGTAAAAGGGGAAAAATAGGAGATACCTGAGATAACAAAAGATAAGCAAAGATAAAGTTTGTTATAATATAACAGGAAAATCAGAGTTATAAATCTGAAAAGACAGCAGAGACTCTGCAGAGGGAGAACGTGTTTTCCCGGGCTGCAGAGCCTCTGCTTTTTTGCGGAAAATAGCCCGTAAAAGTTCTGCAGTCCTTCTATGAAAATCAGATATTCTGATTTATAGAAAAAGTTTATAAAGAACATTTTTTATAGAAGTTATGAATTTGCTTTTGGACGGAATCCGAAATATAGTTATATAGTGATGCGGAAGAAAACAGTGCATCTGTACATATAAGAAAGCGAGAATAAAACACGATGCAGCAGACAGGAATAAAGAAAGCAGAGAAACCGTGACAGACAGAACGAAAAGGCAGCAGGACTCATCCTGCAAATGGCATGAAAATTAGAGGTTTAAATGCAATGAACAGAAAAAAGATATGGATTTTTGCTGTCTGCATAGGGGCGGCTCTGATTATAGGGCGGCTGTCAGGAGGGGCAGAGCTGATTCAGAGCCAGAAGGCGGCAGCGATTCTTGAAAAAGCGGTGGAAGAGAACCTGCTTCTGGCGTCAGGGCTCTATCTTCTGTTCACAGTTTTCGGCAGTCTGTTTCTGGCTCTGCCGGGAGTTACCTTTGCGGTTCTGGCAGGTTTTCTGTTCGGTCCGGTTCTGGGAACTGCCCTCTGTGTAACAGCCGCCACGGCAGGCGCCTGCGCTGCCTTTCTGGCGGGACGTTTTTTCCTGAGGGACAGTATCCGGCCTCTGGCTGTGAAGAACAGGTATCTGAAAAAGTGGCTGTTTGACGAAAATGGACGAAATCAGATGTTTGTCCTGATGATCACGCGGCTGATCCCGGTTTTTCCATACAATCTTCAGAATTTTGCCTATGGAGTCACAGACATGGGCTTTGTGCCCTATACGGTCGGTTCCTTTCTGTTCATGCTTCCCGGAACGGCAATGTACACAGTGGGAGCAGCCGGACTGGCAGATGGAAAAAACAGGGCGCTCTGCCTGGGGATAGCGGCCGGACTGGCGGCTTTCGCAGCTGTGGCAGGCTTTTATCTGAAAAAACGATATGTGGACGGAGAGAGTCGGGAAGAGACAGCAGGATAGGACAGGAGATAGGGCCCATGAAGCAGCAGGAAACAACAGGCGCAGACGCCTGCATCCACTGCCATCTGTGCAGGGACAGGTGCGAATTTTTGAGAAAATACAACATAGATATCGGAGATACAGAGAGGCTGAGAGAGCTTGCCTACAGCTGCTTTCTGTGTGGAAAATGCTCGGAGATCTGTCCCCTGGGAATTGACGGGAGAAAGATTGTCCTGGATATGCGCAGAGAGCGGGTAGAACAGCAGGGGGGAAAGCTGAGGGAGAAGGGTACCGGGCTTCTGCTGTTTGAAAAAAAGAGGTATCTCTTTAAGAATTACAGGAATCAGACGGAGGGAAGCGTACTGTTTCCCGGATGCAATTTCCCGTCCTTCTATCCACAGACTACGAAATATATCGCAGGACTTCTCAGAAGGGAGGCCGGAATGGGAACGGTATTTGACTGCTGCGGAAAGCCTCTGGCGGAGCTGGGGCTTGTGGCAGAGGAGGAACGGATTCTGCGGGAACTGGATACCAGGTTCAGGGACAGCAAGATTCAGGAAATCGTCACGCTCTGTCCCAACTGCTTCCACTTTTTAAAGGGCCGTCTCCATGTGAAGGTGACAGGGATCTATGATAAGCTGAGAGAGCTGGGCCTTGGGCGGCAGATAGAAGAAGAACTTTCTGTCTTTCTGCCGTGCCCGGACAGAGCTGGCAGGGAGCTTCTGGGGCAGATTTCCCATTTCCTGGACAAGCCTCCGGCCTCCTGCGGGCAGGGGCAGTGCTGCGGCCTGGGAGGCGGCGCATCCGGCCGCGAAAGGGAACTTTCAGACAGGATGGCAGGGAAACTGGGAGAGGGGAAACACCTGGCTGTCTACTGTGCCTCCTGCGCGGGAAGCCTGATCAGAAAGGGATACGGGGACACAGAACATATCCTGATAAAAATACTCGGAACCGGAGAGAGGGCAGATACCGCCCATTCTCTGGCAAACAGGATGAAATTTAAGTACTGGAAAGAGGACGTGTGATGAAAAAGAGACGCAACTGGATAAAACGAATTTTGCTGCTGGCCGTAATTGCGGCCATAATTGGAGCCTGGGCTCTGATCCCTTCTGTGAAGCAGGGGGTGAATGAGGTGCTCTTTATGTTTGCCAGCGGGGATTTTACAGCAGTCAGGGAGTTTGTTGCATCCTACGGGGGATATGCGGCGCTTATATCCTTTCTGCTGATGGTTTTTCAGTCTGTGGCAGCGCCTCTTCCGGCCTTTCTGCTGACCTTTGCAAATGCCAGTCTCTTCGGATGGTGGCGGGGAGCTATTCTCTCCTGGACGAGTGCCATGGCGGGAGCGGCCGTCTGCTTTGTCATTGCCAGGGTACTTGGCAGAGACGCGGCTGAAAGGCTGACAAGCCGGACAGGCCTCAGGCAGATTGACACTTTTTTTGAGAAATATGGAAAAAATACCGTTCTCATCTGCCGCCTGCTGCCTTTTATGTCCTTTGACATTGTGAGCTATGCAGCGGGGCTTACCTCCATGTCTTTCGGAGCGTTTTTTATTGCCACCGGAATCGGGCAGCTTCCGGCGACTCTTGTCTATTCCTATGTAGGGGGAATGCTGACCGGAGGGGCAAAGCTGTTTGTCACAGGGCTGTTCATTCTGTTTGCCCTGTCAGCTCTGATTGTGCTGGCCCGCAATATCTATACGGACAGGCAGAAAAGGGAACAGGCATGAGACAGGCAATTATTATTTTCACGAGAATCCCAGTGCGGGGGAAGACGAAGACCCGGATGATGCCTCATCTGACACCGGAACAGTGTGCCATGCTCCACTCCTGCTTTCTCAGAGATATTGTCAGGGTGTGCGAGTCTGGAAATGCGGAAATCTTTGTGAGCTATGCGCCGGAGGATGGAGAGGCCCTGAGGCTTCAGAAACTGATGGGTAAGAAGAAGGAGTATCTTGCACAGCGCGGAAAAACCCTGGGGGAGAGGATGCTTCACGCCTTTGAGGATGTGTTTGAGAGAGGAGTACAGGCGGCTGTACTGATTGGCACAGATGTGCCGGAGATCGGGGAGAGCTGTATAAGAAAGGCATTCTGGACTCTTCAGGAAAAGGATCTTGTATTCGGCAGGACGGCCGACGGGGGATATTATCTGGTGGGGATGAAAAAACCTCACAGGGAGGCGTTTGGGCTTGGAGAGTACGGCCACGGCAGGGTACTTGAGGAAACACTGAGAGAGATAAGGAGAGCAGGGCTGAGCACAGGGTTCACGGAAACGCTGCACGATATGGATACTCCTGATGATTTGCGGGGCTTCAGGGAGAGAATGCGCAGAGAGGAAAGGCTGAAAAAAAGTGTGACAGGGCGTTATCTTGCAAAGATCAGCAAAATTTCTGTTATCGTTCCTGTCTACAATGAGAGAAAGACCATAGAAAGCCTGCAGAAGGAACTGTGGCCGTATAGGAACAGATGTGAAATCCTTTTTGTAGACGGTGGGAGCACAGACGGTACTGCAGAGATGATCTGGCCGGAATTTACTGTGCTTTGCTCCAAAAAAGGGCGGGCCGCCCAGATGAATGAAGGGGCGAAAAAGAGCAGCGGAGATATTTTGTTTTTCCTTCACTGCGACAGCGAGCTTCCTGAAAAGCCGTTGGAGGAGATACGGCGGGTAATGAGGGATTACCGGGCAGGATGCTTCGGCATTGCCTTTCATTCCAGGAATTTTTTCATGTTTACCTGCCGCGTGATCTCCAACCACCGGGTAAAGGACAGAAAGGTGATGTTCGGGGATCAGGGAATATTTGTAGACAGAGATCTGTTTTTTGAGGTGGGAATGTTCCCGGAGATCCCGATTATGGAAGACTATCAGTTTTCTCTGACCTTAAAGGAAAAGGGAGTCCGCCTGGGGATGGCAGGAAAACGAATTTACACCTCTGACAGAAGATTTCCCAAGGGAACGATCCCGAAGCTGCGCGTGATGTGGAGCATGAACCGTCTGCGAAAAATGTACCGGGATCAGATGCCCATAGAGGAAATAGCCAGGCTGTACCAGGATGTGAGGTAAGAAAAAAACGGGGGCAGCAGAAAAAAACAACCAAAGACAGCAGAGAAAAACAACCAAAGACAGCAGAAGAACAGCGAAAAAACAGCAAGAGAACAGCAGGAAAACAGCAGAAGAATCAGATGATGAAGAGATTAGAAGAAACGACAGTGGAAGAGACGAAAGAAGAACAGGAAAAAGAAAAGAAACCAAAGGAAACTGGGGCAGAGGAACAGTACAGGCCGCCTTGCGGGGAACCTCTGTGGCCTTTGCAGGAGGCACTGGCTCCTCAGCTGTCTGCCTATGTAAAGAGGGCGAACTATCGGAACGCTCTGGGACTTCCTGGGGAGGTGACGGAGCGGTACAGGCCTTTAGCTCAGGGAGAGTACAATAAAAACTATTGGTTTATCCATCCGGTTACGGGAAAACGTCTGGTATTCCGCATTAACTTTGGAAGCCAGATGCATCTGGAGCGCCAGATAGAATATGAGGCCCATGCTCTTGAGCTTTTAAGCTCCTCGGGGCGTACGCCAAAGCCTCTCTATGCAGACGCAAGCCGGAGTGTTCTCTCAAACGGAGTGATGGTGATGGAATATCTTCCGGGCAAAGCGCTGGATTACAGAAGACATCTGCTGCAGGCAGCTGAATGCCTGGCAGATGTTCACAGCACAGCCATCCCGGCTGACCATGGGCTGATTGCGCCGAAACAGCCTCTCCGGGCGATTCTTGACGAATGTGAGGAGATGGCCCGGATTTTCATGGAATCATCGCTGGCCCCGGAGGATAAAAAGAAGAAGATAAGATGGCTTCTGGATTTGGGATGGAAGAGCGCCGACGCTTTGGGAGAACCGCCTGTCCGGTGCTGTATTAACACAGAGCTGAATTCGACAAACTTCCTTGTGGGGGAAGATGGAGAAGAGACGTATCTGATTGACTGGGAAAAGCCTCTGTACGGCGATCCGGCCCAGGATCTGGGACATTTTCTGGCGCCTACCACCACCTTCTGGAAGACGGATGTGATCCTGGACAGCCGTGAGATGGAAGACTTTGTCTCCTGGTATATCCGCCGGGTAAACGGGCGGTTCGGCACAGAGGGAATCCGGGAGAGGACGAGGGTGTACATTCCGGTGACCTGTCTTCGCGGCATTTCCTGGTGCGCAATGGCCTGGGTACAGTACAGACAGCCGGGAAAGGCCATTGTAAATGAGACTACGGCAAAAAAACTGGAGGCGTATCTGGACGATGATTTCCTGGAACAGATAGAGCGCCTGGTACAGGCAGCGAGGTAAGGACATAGAAATGAATACAGCAAAACAGAGAAACAGAATCCGCTTTATACGGGCGGCCGTGTTTGTGGCGGCTGCGTCAGTGATTACGGCAGTTACAGCGATTTTGCCGATGGTGGCATCTGTGGGTAAACTGATCTATGCCAATAATGTTGCGGTGGTTTTAATGAGTATGGGGCTTGGACCGGTGGGAGGAGCATGCTACGCGGCGGCAGCCAGCGCCGTACTCAACAACATCGGTATGGGCAGCGGCGTGATTCCCTATGTACTTTTATTCCAGATGGCGGAAGCGGCGGCAGTGGGCATCATATGGCACGGAAAAAGATTTCATATTGTCCGGTACCTGCTGACCGTTCTGGGAGGGACTTTTCTGCTTAAGCCCCTTTCCTTTCTGCTCTATTACGGGTTTAACAGGCAGTTTCTGGGAGGACTCAGCCTCGGCGAATATATGGCGGGAAGCTATGAGAATTATCTGAGGACAGGATGGACAGACACCCTTCTTTTGTACGCGACGGGAATTTTAACGGGATACCTGTTAAAATCACTCATAGATTACTTAATTGAAAAAAGGAACACAAGGAAAGAGGAAAGGAGTTAGGAAACGATGAAAAAATGGAGAGTGTTGATGGCAGCAGCGGCTTCGGCACTTGTGACGGCAGCATGCTCTGCTCCGGCACCGGATTCCCAGACACAGGCGCAGGAGACGAAAGAGGCCCAGGAGGAGACACAGAGCACGGCCTCGGGAGAAGAGGCCCAGGCAGAGACAGGAACGGTTACAGCTGAGGAACTGAAAGACACGGAGGCTCAGATTATTGACATCCGTTCAGAGGAACAGTATATCGGCTGGACGACAGAAGAAGGGCCCGGAGGACATATCAAGGGCGCTGTGGACTTCCCTGAATCATGGCTTTCCATTGATCTGGAGAAGGATTCCGCTATAGGGACAACCATGGACAGGGAGCTGGAACGCCGCGGACTGGATCCGGCAAAAGAGACGGTTCTGTACAGCAATTCTGCTGTATCAGAGGAAACTGTCCAAAAGTACAGGGAAATCGGTTTTGAGAATCTGTCTGTCCTGGAGGGCGGATATGAGGCTTATGTGGAGGCCGGAGGCGAAACAGAGAGCCTGGAGCATTATGAGATGTACGTACATCCTCAGTGGGTGCAGGATCTGGCAGACGGAAAAACGCCGGAAACCTTTGACGGAGGAGACTTCCAGATTGTAGAGGTATCGCTGGCCAGCGAGGAGGGAGAGTACGACAAGGGCCATATCCCGGGAGCAATTAACGTGAATGCAGATGAGATCAATCATATTCCCGGCCCGAGAGCTCTTGCCGATTATGAGGTAATTCCCATGGAGGAGCAGCTCAAGTTCTGGAACCGCCCCTCTGACGAGGATCTTCAGAACATCCTCGAGGGACTGGGAATCACAAAAGATACCACAGTCGTGCTCTACGGAACAACGGCAGCGACGACAGCTGCTGCAAGAGCCGGGCTGCTTATGAAATACGCAGGAGTGGAGGATGTGCGCCTGTTAAACGGTGGAAAGACGCTCTGGGCTCTGGAAGGCCGGGCCTGGGATACTGAGGCACATCAGCCGGAACAGGCAGATTTCGGCACAGAGGTTCCGGCTAACCCTGACATCATCTTCGATTATGAGGAGGAGCTTCAGGCGGTGAATGATGAAAATTCAGTGATCGCTTCTATCAGAAGCTGGGAGGAATATCTGGGAAATATAAGCGGCTACACCTATATCGGAGAGGCAGGCGATATTGCAGGCTCCAGGTTTGGCTATGCCGGTTCTGATCCGTACAGCATGGAAGACTTCCGCAACGTGGACAATACGATGTTTAATTACGAGATGATGGAAGACAGATGGGAGCGCTGGGGAATTACGCCGGATAAGACGGTGGTATTCCACTGCGGAACAGGCTGGCGTGCAAGTGAGACGTATTTTTATGCCTGCGCAATGGGCTGGGAGGATATCCATATGTATGATGGAGGCTGGTACGAGTGGCATAAAAGACCTGGAAGCCCTGTAAAGGAGAAGGGCCTTCCGGAGGATGCGCCGGAGCAGGAGCCTCAGGAGTTCTTTATTGCGGAGTAAAGAAATACCTATTGAAACGGTCTATAGCTATATCAGATATTTCAATAGGGACGGGCTTGAAGGTGAAACGGATAGCCCGTATAATCAATGAGGATAAAATTCAGGAGGAACTGTATCATGAGAAAGAAATTAACAGCAGTTTTATTCGCGTCTGCAGCGGCAGCAATGCTGGCCACAGGCTGCGGCTCTAAGGATGCTCAGAGTACGCAGGCAGCCTCCGCGGCGGAAACAGCGGCCCAGACAGCTTTAAAGGCACCGGAGAGCGAAGCACAGTCAGAGGCGGCAGGAGAGGAAAAGACAGCAGAGGGCAGCGAATACCAGTTTGTCGCTCCGGCTGATGCAGTGGCGGCTGCAAAGACGGGAGAAACCCATGTTCTTGATGTCAGGGAATGGGGAAATTATGTGGAAGGCAGAGTGGCAGGCTCCGAATGGTGCCCGATTTTCCCGCTTGAGGATGAATCCCTTGCTGAGAATATGACAGCCTATGCCAAGGAGAATCTGTCTGACGGAAAAGAGATTTATATTATCTGCAACAGCGGACAGAGGGGCGCTCAGAAAGCCACAGGAGTTCTGGAGGATGCAGGAATTGACGCTTCTCTGATCTATACGGTAGAGGGAGGCGCTAAGGCTCTGGCTAAGGAGAAGGACGCGCTTACCACAAACCGCACAGAGGAAAGCATCGACTGGCAGTATGTGACAGGAAAGGAAGCAGTGGAGGCTGTGGGAAATTCTGATATTCAGATTCTCGACGTCCGCGATGATGATACCTATGCAAAAGGACATCTGGAGGGCTCCCTTCAGGTTGGATTAAAGGAGATCGAGGATTCCAAGGCTCAGACAGAGATGTATGAGCTGGCAGTAAATGAGATGAACAAGGAAAAACCAGTTTATCTGCTCTGCTACAGCGGAAATAACTGCGCCAAGACAGCTGTCTCTGTCATGAAGGATGCAGGTTTTGACACAAATAATCTGTTTATTATCGAAAATGGCGCGAAGGATGCCGATGTACAGGCAGCCTTTGTGACAGAATAAGATGAGACAGCGGAAATGAAAAAAACAACGGAAATGAAAAAGACTGCTGCAGGATGGATTCTGACTGCCGCCCTGGGACTTCTGGCGCTTACGGGCTGTTCAGGGACAGGGAAAACAGAGCTTGCAGACAGCGGCAAAGCAGGCACAGAGGCAGCAGTAAAAGCGTCGGGGGAAGAGAGCCTTCCGGCTCCTGAGGACATGAGCTTTGAAGAAATGAAGGAGGCTGCCAGAGGCACAACCGTCACCTTTTATGGATGGGGCGGAGATGAAAAACTCAACGACTGGCTGGACCATTCCTTTGCCCCTGTGATGAAGGAGAAATACGACATCACCATGGAGCGTGTCCCCATGGACATTGATCAGGTGCTGAGCCAGCTTGCCGGAGAAATCCAGGCAGGCGGGGAAAACGGAAGCATTGACATGATCTGGATTAACGGAGAAAACTTCCAGTCAGCAAGGGAAAACAATCTGCTGTACGGCCCCTTTACGGACAGACTGCCTAATTTCTGCGAATATGTGGACGAAACATCCAAGGATGTGACCCTTGATTTTGCTTACCCTGTGGAAGGATATGAAGCCCCCTACGGGAAAGCGCAGATGGTGCTGATTGCCGACACGGCGGTAACCCCTGATTTGCCGGGGAATGCCAGGGAGTTTAAAGAATTTGTCCAGAAATATCCGGGTATGGTGACATATCCCGCCCTTCCCGACTTTACGGGCAGCGTGTTCGTCAGAAACATCATCTATGAAATCTGCGGCTATGAACCTTTTCTCACCATGGAGGCAGATAAGGAAACGGTGCGGGAGGCTGTCAGGCCGGCGATGGAATATCTGAGGGAGCTGAATCCCTGGCTTTGGAATCAGGGGCAGACCTTCCCCGACTCCTCCACCACCTTAGACAACATGTTTGCCGACGGGGAGGTTGTCCTGAGCATGACCTATGACGCTTACAGCACAGCGCTGAAAATTGAGGACGGCACCTACACGGAGACGACAAAGAGCTTTCTGTTTGACGGGGGAACCATCGGAAACACAAACTTTATGGCCATTGCCGCCAATTCCGGCAATAAGGCCGGGGCCATGGTCGCCATTAACGAGATGCTTTCTCCTGAAATACAGGCGGATCGCTATGAAACGCTGAGGGTGATTCCGGTTCTGGATTACGAAAAGCTGTCAGAGGAGCAGAGGGCAGCCTTTGACGGGGCAGAGCTGGGAGAGGGGATCATTCCCCAGGATGAGCTCTTGTCAAGGCGGCTTCCGGAAATGCCGGCGCAGCTGGTTCCCATTATTGAGGAAATCTGGATGGAGGAAGTAGTAGGAAAGTAATGAAAAACAAGCTGGCACCATATTTATTGCTGGCTCCGCAGATCCTGCTTGCCATACTGTTTGTGGCAGGCCTGATAGCTGGAATCACCCAGAGTTTTGGGGTGATTCCAGCTTTTGGGTTGACGGAGCCGACACTTCGGTATTACCGGGAGATCTTTCTGAGGCCGGATCTGATGGAGTCTGTCCTCTTCAGCCTGAAAACTGCCGGGCTTTCTGCGCTTCTTGCAACTGCAGGAGGCGTATTTTTCTGCGGGCTCTGTGTGATGGGAGGGAAAACCAGGGGACTTTCCATGAGGGTGATAGAGCTTCCCATCATTGTCCCCCATGCAGTGACGGCGCTGTTTCTCATAAGCCTTCTGTCGAAAAACGGCATTGCAGCCCGCATCTTATACAGTTTCGGGTGGATAGAAAACCAGCAGCAGTTTCCCGCCCTGATCTATGATCAGAACGGAGCAGGCATTATTCTGGGCTATCTGTGGAAGGAGCTCCCGTTTATGATCTATTTTGTTATCTCACTGATGGCAAATATCAACAGGAGTCTTGGAGAGGCTGCCGTCAACCTGGGAGCGGCGCCCCGGACTGCCTTTTTCAAAATTACCCTTCCGCTGTGCAGGAATACGATCATGAGCGGATTTCTGATTATCTTTGTGTTCGCTCTGGGGGCCTATGAGCTGCCTATGCTGCTTGGCGCCACAAAGCCCAGGGCTCTGCCTGTACTGGCCTATCAGCAGTATCTTCACCCGGATCTGAGAAACCGCCCCTATGCCATGGCGCTGAACGGGATTATTATCGTTATCTCACTGCTGAGCGCAGCTCTGTATTATGCACTGATGAACGGGCAGATGCGAAGGCTGAAGCTCTCGGGGGAACAGAGAAGGACTTCAGGCGGGAGAGGCCGTTCAGGCAAAAAGGGAGAGGGGGGAGGAGCAGATGGATAAAGCCCAGATAAATAAAATGCAGATGGATAAAACACAGATGAAAAAGAGGCCGGGAATTGTCACGAACAGCCTGACTGCAGTTCTAATGGCAGTGATACTGATTCCGGCTCTGACGCTTCCTGTCTGGATTTTTGCAGAGCGGTGGGCCTGGCCTGACCTGGTTCCTCAGGTATTTTCTCTTCGGTCTGTGAGGGAGGTCTTTGGACGCGGAGGAGAGCTGGGGCGTCTCATGCTCTCCAGTGTCCTCCTGTCGGCATCAGTGGCCTTTCTGTCAGCTGTCATAGGGACTATGACGGCCAGAGCCCTTGTATTTTACAGCTTTCGCGGCAAGGCTCTGGTGAGCTTTCTGACAGTTCTGCCGTTTATGGTACCGTCTACGGTGTTCGCCATGGGTGTTCAGCTCCTGTTCATCCGAATGGGACTGAACAATACTGCTGCAGGGGTGGCCATCTCCCATCTGATCTGTTCCCTGCCCTATGCAGTGCGTCTGATTGCAGAGGGGACAAAGGCCGCAGGGCGTTCCCTGGAAGAGCAGGCGCGGACTCTCGGGGCATCGCCCTGGCAGGCATTCCGGCGGATCTCTCTGCCGGTTATGGCCCCGGTGATCCTGTCTGCAGCCGGCATGGCTTACATTGTTTCCTTCAGCCAGTATTTCCTCACACTGCTGATTGGAGGCGGTCAGGTCAGGACTTTTTCAGTTGTCATGGTCCCCTATCTGCAGAGCGGGGACCGGAATATGGCCGCCATCTACAGCGCGCTGTTTCTGGCAGTGACGCTTCTCGTGTTCGGGCTGTTTGAGCGGATTGCCAGACGGATGGCAGGAGACATGGAGGGAGGTTTTTATGAATAGAGAAGACAGCGGGCTGTCGGTGGAACAGCTCAGGGTCAGCCTTCAGGGAGAGGAAATTCTCCGCGGACTCAGCCTGAGGGCGGAGAGGGGCGCCTTTGTTTCTCTGCTGGGCGAGTCCGGCTGCGGGAAAAGTACGCTTTTAAAGAGCATCGCCGGTCTTATAGAGGCCGCGTCAGGGGAAATACGGCTGGACGGAAGATCCCTTCTCACTGTCTCCCCTGAAAAGCGGGGAACGGTAATTGTATTTCAGGATTTAAGACTGTTTCCACACATGACGGTGGAGAAAAACATCGCCTTTCCCATGGAGCTTCGCGGTCTTTCGAGAGAACAGCGGAAGAAGGAGGCTGAGAGGCTGTTAGATGAGGTGCAGCTTACCGGGTATGGGAGGAGAAAGATCAGGGAACTTTCCGGCGGGCAGATGCAGCGGGTAGCTCTGGCGCGGGCGCTGGCAGCGGAGCCGTCCGTTCTACTCCTGGACGAACCCTTTTCCGGTCTGGACGAGAGGCTGAGAGCCGAGATGGGAAGCCTGGTCAGAAGGATCCACCGGGAAAGGAAAATTACGACCATCCTCGTTACCCATGACAGCAGGGAGGCTCTCCAGATGTCAGACAGAATCGTGCTGATGAAAGAAGGGAGTGTCCTTCAGTGTGGTACCCCTGAAGAGCTTTTCTGGCGCCCGGCGTCCCGGGAAGCGGCAGAATACTTCGGACGGGCAAATTATCTGAGGGGAACTGCCCAGGGAGGAATCTTTGACTGCGGCTTTTTAAAGGCCCCTTTGTCTGCTTCCGGCAGGGAAGGGGAGTGCGAGGCAATGATCCGGCCCTTCTCAATTAAGCTGACAGGGCAGGGGGATTTCCTTATTCGCGAGATTATTTTTATGGGAGAGACGGCGGAAATTCTCCTTGACACGCCTCAGGGGGAGATCCGCAGTCAGATGATGAGCCGGGAGTTTGAGCGGCTCGGTTTAAAAAAAGGAAGCAGGGCAGGGATAGAAATTGAAGAAGCGTATTGTATTTGACTGTGACTGTACCATGGGAGTTGAAGGATGTGATGTGGACGACGGCCTGGCTCTTCTCTATCTGCTGGGATGTCCGGAGGCAGAGCTGCTTGGAATTACAGCTTCCTACGGAAACAGCAGGATGGATGTGGTATGGGACACAATAGGAACCGTGGTGAGAGAGACTGGTCTGACCGGAATTCCGGTCAGGAGGGGGGCAGAGACAGCCGGCTGCAGCGGCAGTGAGGCTGCCGATTTCCTGGCCGAGACGGTGAACCGCTATCCGGGGGAGGTATCAGTTCTTGCAACCGGCTCCCTTACAAATCTGATGGGAGCGTGGAAGCGGGATCCCGGATTTTTTGAAAAGGCGGGAGAGATTGTGCTGATGGGAGGGATCACAGAGCCTCTTCTGTTTGAGAAAAAGAAAATGGATGAGCTGAACTTTTCCTGCGACCCCCAGGCTGCCTTTCTCGTTCTGACGGAAGGGAAGCGGGTGTCTGTCATAACCGGGAATAACTGTCTGAAAGTATTGTTTACAAAAGAGGATTACCGGGACAATCTGTTTCTGGAGACAGAGGGCGCGGCAGAATACATCAGAAAAAAGACGGATTACTGGTTTCAGTATAATGAGGAAGACTACGGGATACAGGGATTTTACAACTGGGACGTGACGGCGGCTGTCTACCTGATGCGCCCGGAGCTGTTTGAGGACAGCCGGGAAACATTCTGCCTTTCAGCTGGGGATTTGAAAACCGGATATTTAAGAAGGGAAGGAATGGAAACAGAAGAAAACATCGGGGACTGCAAAAGCAGGGCAGAGGAAGATAAAAGGGAGAGAAAAAAGAAGTGCCTGTTAAATCTTCCGGCTATCCGGGAGGAGAGGGCCTTTAAGAATGAGATATACAGAGCCTGGAAGCAGGTGAGAATGCCGGCGGGGAATGCCGGGCACACGGAATAGCCGGAACCGGCCATTCCGTGTGCTGCAGAGAAAGATTGATTTTCTCCGTCTTTGTCTCTGTTTTATGTCCGCGGCACTCCGCTGTTTTTGCCGGACCGTTATCAGATAGTAATGAGATTGTACTCTCTCGTACCGATTCCGAGCTTTTCGGCATGCTCTAATGCCACCATCCAGTTGGTTTCAGGGTGCACGTCTGTAAAGTGATCGTGGTGGCAGTGTTCCCTCTCGCTCAGCACGCTTCCCGCCATAACCGGCTGCCTGTTGACTGCATCTGCACAGGCCATATCCAGGGCAACCGGATCGAAGGATGCGAACATGCCCACATTCGGCACGATGGGCACGTCATTTTCTGCGTGGCAGTCGCAGTATGGAGATACGTCCACTACAAGGCTGACGTGGAAGTGGGGGCGTCCCTTGAGCACGGCCAGCGTGTACTCGGCGATTTTTTTGTTCAGAATATCATTGGACTCATCACAGTGGTTTGCTACTGCGTCTACCGGACAGACGCCGATGCAGCGGCCGCAGCCAACGCACTTGCTCTCGTCGATGAAAGCCTTCTTTTCCGGGAAGGAGATGGCGCCGTGGGCGCAGTCCCTCTCGCAGGCATGGCAGCCAATACACTGATCCTGAAGGATGAAGGGACTTGTGGCGTTGTGCATCTCCATTTTTCCGGCCCGGGAGCCGCAGCCCATTCCGATATTTTTGAGAGCTCCTCCGAACCCTGTTGACTCATGGCCTTTAAAATGGTTCAGAGAGATGAAGATATCGGCATCCATAATGGCGCGGCCGATCTTGGCTTCTTTTACATACTCCCCGTCAACTGGAACGAGAATGTCATCAGTTCCCTTGAGTCCGTCTGCGATCAGGACGTGGCAGCCGGTGGCAAATGGATTGTAGCCGTTCATATAGGCAGAATCCAGATGATCCAGCGCATTCTTGCGGCCGCCCACATAGAGGGTATTGCAGTCTGTCAGGAAGGGCTTTCCGCCATTTTTCTTAATCAGATCGACGAGAACTCTGGAATAGTTCGGGCGAAGATAGGCCAGATTTCCCGGCTCACCGAAATGGATTTTAATGGCAGCGTACTTGTTGCTGAAATCGATCTGATCCAGCATGCCGGCCTTTTTTACAAGGCGCTCCAGCTTCTGGAGCAGGTTTTCGTGGAATGTGGTTCTGAATGTGGTAAAATAGACATTTGACGGTGTCATGGTTTCCTCCTTATCTGGTCTGCCGTGTCTGTATGGACAGAGGCAGGAAATTTGCCGCCAGCGGCTCGGCGCAGGTATAATAACCGCTCTGCGGCTATTATACCATCTCGACTTACGTCTCGATGGGACCGCTCGTCAAATGCATGCTCATGCAAGCATGGCATGCGCTTTTCTCGCTATTATACCATATAGCGTCTTCTTTTTGAAAGGAAATGTGGGGGAGGCCGCGTCCTTTTGAGATTTTATTGCCCCGGATACTGTCCTCTGAATAATCTAATAGAAAAAGCACTGAGAGGAAAGCAGGATGGATCAGGCAAAGAAATGGATCAACTGCGATGGGGCATATCGGCTTGGCCTGACAGGACAGGGAGTGGGAGTCGCAATCCTGGACACGGGAATCTTCCTGCATCGGGATTTTGAGGATAGATTGGCAGCGTTTGTGGACATGGTAAAGCGCAGAAAGGAGCCGTATGATGACAATGGACATGGCACCCATATAGCCGGGATCATCGCAGGAGCGGGGATCGACTCAGGGGGCAGGTACCACGGAGTTGCCCCGGGGTGCAGTCTCATCAGCCTGAAGGTGCTGGATCACCGGGGCAATGGATATGCCTCCGACGTGCTGGCAGGGCTGAAATGGATCCGGGATCACAGAGAGGAGTATAATATCAGAATCGTCAATATATCGGTGGGCTCCTTCAGCCGCCGGGGGATGAGCGAGGAATCCGCCCTGGTAAAGGGGGTGGATGCCGCCTGGGATGCCGGTCTGGTAGTGGTGGTAGCTGCCGGAAATAATGGTCCGGGGCAGCGCACGATCACAACGCCCGGAATCAGCCGGAAGGTGATAACAGTGGGCTGCTCTGACGATTACAAGGAGGTGGATGTGGCGGGAAACAGGATGATTGACTATTCCGGCCGCGGTCCCACAAATGCCTGCATTCTGAAACCGGATATCGTGGCGCCCGGCTCCAACATTGTGAGCTGTGCCAACCGGAGCGGCTCCTATACCAGAAAAAGCGGAACTTCCATGTCCACGCCCCTTGTATCGGGAGCAGTCGCCCTTCTGCTGGAAAAGTATCCTGAAATGACAAACCTGGATGTGAAGCTCAGGCTCAGGGAGAGGGCGGTAGATCTGGGGCTTCCGAGAAACCAGCAGGGGTGGGGGCTTCTCGACGTGGAGAGACTTGTGGAGTAACGGAAACGTCCTGGCAGAGCTGCCGGGACAGAGGAGGAAGAGGATGAAAATATCAGTACTAAATGAAAATACAGCCGGAAAGAGAGGCTTTCTGGCGGAACACGGGCTTTCCCTTCTGATAGAGCATGGCGGGAAACGGTTTCTGTTCGACACAGGGCAGACAGGCGTATTCCTTCACAACGCTGAAAAGCTCGGAGAGGATCTCACACAGCTGGACGGGATTATACTAAGCCACGGCCATTTTGATCACTGCGGAGGTCTGGAATTTTTTGGGGATGCACTGCCCCGCTGTCCGGTTTATGTGAGGAAAAATGCATTCTTAAACAAGCAGGCTGTCAATGAGGACAAAAAGACGTACCGGATTCTCGGGATTCCGTGGAAAAGAGAGCTGCTGAAGGGAATGGAGATCCTGACAGAGGACAGACAGGAGATTGCGCCGGGCGTGTGGGTTCTGGGGAATATTCCCTACACGGTTCCATTTGAAAAAAGGCCGGAGATTTTCTTTATTGACGAGGGCGGTGAAAAGCGCCCTGACTACATGGAGGACGAACAGCTTCTTGTCATTGACACAGAAAAGGGGCTTTGTGTGTTTGCAGGCTGCTGTCATGCAGGAATTATCAACTGCCTGAGCTTTGTCCAGAGCTCGTTTCCCGGACGTCCCATCTACAGTGTTCTCGCTGGGATGCACCTGGGCGGGGTAAATGAGGATAGGCTTGAAAAGACGATTGAGGCGCTGGATGCAATGGGGATTTCCCTCCTGATGCCTGTCCACTGCACGGGAATCTATGCAATCGGGAGGATGAAAGAACGCCTGAGGGAGAGATGCATGATTTTGGAGACGGGAAAGAGTATTTTCCTTTGAAAGCAGAAGAAAAGGGGAAGAGAGGACGGCAAAAAGGAAGAGGGAAAACAGAGGCGCTGTTTTCCCTCTTCCTTTTTATTTCCCCAGTGAGAGGAATTTTTTGATGTCTGTGTTGGCTCCCATGATAACAAGGGTTTCCGGCCCCTGGAATACATAGGCGGCCCCTGGAAGAGGATGGAGAGTTCCGTCCATTTTGACAGCCAGGATTGAAATACTGTATTTATTTCGGACGTTAATCTGAACAATGCTTTTTCCAACCCAGGATTCTGGTACAGGGACCTCATAGATCGAGTGATCAGGAGTCAGCTCAATATAATCAAAGATATTGTCTGTACTGTAGCGGACGGCAGAGTGAATGGCCATTTCCTTTTCCGGATAGACTACCTGATCGGCGCCGTTTCTGAGGAGAAATTTTGCGTGGATATCCCGGTTTGCGCGGGAGAGGACAAACTTGGCTCCCAGATCTTTTAAGAGGGCTGTGGTTTCCAGGGAACTCTGGAAATTATCGCCGATAGCCACCACGCAGAGATCAAAGTTTCTGACCCCGATGGAGGCCATATACTGCTCGTTGGTACAGTCGCCGATCTGCGCGCTGGTGACATAGGGGAGGATCGCATTGATGCGCTCCTCAGAGATGTCGATAGCCATTACCTCATGCTTGAGTTCATAGAGCTTCATTGCCATTGTGGCGCCGAAGCGGCCGAGGCCGATTAACAAAATAGACTTCATATCATAATCCTCCATTTATTACCTGTCTGTCACCCCACAGTGATGCGTTCCTGGGGCAGATGGACTGGAAATTTTCTGTGATTGGTAAGAGCGTACAGCATGGTGAGACCGCCCACACGGCCCAGATACATCAGAAGGATCAGTATAATTTTAGAAAAAATTCCAAGATCCTCTGTGATTCCAAGGGACAGCCCGACAGTCGCAATGGCGGAGGCTGCCTCAAAGGAGGACTCCATCATGGAAACTCCGTCAGCCCGGGTAATCAGAAAGCTGGCTGACAGAAACAGGAACAGATAGAGTACCAGAATCGCAATCGCATTCCTCAGGATATCATAGGGGACTCTGCGCTTATAACAGTGGATGTCCTCCTGATTCTGAAATACAGAGAGAATGCACAGAACCGCCAGGGCGAAAGTGGTCGTTTTAATACCTCCTGCTGTGGAGCCCGGAGAACCGCCGATGATCATTAAAATAATCGTCGCAAGCTGGCTCTGAGTGGAAAGCTGATCCAGAGGAACCGTGTTGAAACCGGCCGTTCTGGGTGTTACTGACTGGAAAATTGACGAATAAATCCGATCAGCAAGCGTGTAGCCTTCCCACCGCTGCGGCGTGAACTCAAACAGGAAGAAGAGAACCGCCGGTATCAGAATCAGCAGAAAGGTGGTAGTGAGAACGATCTTTGTCTGCAGCCTGTAGAACTTGTAGGACTGCCTGTGTTTGTAAATATCATCCCAGACGAAGAAACCGATGCCGCCGATGACAATCAGAGCCATGACAGGGATGGTGATAAAAGGATTTGTCCGGTAGCTGGTCAGGGAGGAGTAAGGGCCTGAAGTACCTCCCATCAGATCAAAGCCTGCGTTGCAGAAGGCCGATATGGAGTGGAAGACAGAGTACCAGATTCCCCTGACAATGCCAAACTGAGGACAGAACTGAACAGCCATCACGAGAGCCCCCAGAAACTCAAAAAGGATAGTGCATTTGACTATGAAACGGGTCATCCTGACAATACCGCCTACCTGCGGGGCAGAGATGGACTCCTGCATGACAAAACGCTGCTTCAGACCGATCTTCCTTCCCGACAGAATGGTGATGGCAATGGCCAGAGTCACAACTCCCATTCCTCCGATCTGAATCAGCAGAAGAATCACGGCCTGCCCGAATACGGACCAGTAGGTGGAGGTGTCATGGACGACGAGACCTGTCACGCAGGTTGCCGATGTGGCTGTAAAAACAGCGTCGATGAAGGGAGTCATTTCCCCGCTTCTCGATGAGATCGGAAGCGACAGCAAAATACCGCCGCACAGGATAATCAGAAAAAATCCGCCTAGAATAATTTTAGCCGGGGTCAGTGCCCAAACCTTATTGCTTAACATTGCCGGAACTCCTTAGTATTATTTATAGTAAGCATGTGTCCGATACGTCAAATCCTCTGTGCGTTCAGACAATAAATTGTATCTGCAAATCCAGATAATCATAACGATTATATATAGAACATCAGGGAATGTCAACAAAACAAAAGAGAACATCCGTTAAAAGCCTGCTACAATTTGCAGACAGTCCGGCAGTACAGAAAAACAGGCATTAAAACTGCAAAAATTATAAAACCGCAGGCTCCCTTCTGGACACCAGACAGCTCGGCATGGTATAATGACTGCAGAGCGGGCATTATACCTGCGCCGAGCCGCTGGCGCCCGAAGGGAGCCAAAATACCACTGCGGCGAGTGCGCATCCCTCGGAGAGTATAGCATATCCGAAGGATATGGTATAATGACTGCAGAGCGGGCATTATACCTGCGCATACCGGTTTCAGCATGTACTGCTGAAAGCCGGGCGCTAAATTCCGCCGGAGGCTGGTATATCCGAAGGATATGGTATAATGACTGCAGAGCAGAAGCCAGAGATTTCTTTCGCCAGCCGGTTCCGGCTGCGTATCTTTCAATTTCAATCCAAAGGCCGAATTCCGGCAGAATTTCAGATTCAGTTTTATATGTTTCCGTTTTACGCCTATCCCGGCTGTGACAAGCGGAAAAAGAAAAGATATATACGAGAGCAGAGATACGGAAAGAGACGGCTGCTGCGGGCAGAAGGGGCCGGAAAGGAGGGAAAACGGGACGAGCAGATCCGATGGAGAGGGAGATAGCCTGCCGCGGCAGAATCTGGGGGAAATTCTTAAAATAACAGTTGACATTTCAGTTTGCCTATAATATGATAGGTATAGCGAGAACAGAACATTTGTTCGTATTTTGGAGATATGGAGGAGAATATGGATAGAGATGAAAAACTGAAGGCGCTCGACGCCGCGCTGACGCAGATAGAGAAGGCATATGGAAAGGGCTCCGTTATGAAGCTGGGCGACTCAGGAGCCAATATGAATATTGAGACAGTTCCCACCGGCTCCCTGAGCCTTGACATTGCCCTGGGACTTGGAGGCGTTCCCAGAGGGCGTATCATAGAGGTATACGGACCTGAGTCCAGCGGTAAGACGACGGTAGCTCTCCATATGGTTGCCGAGGTTCAGAAGAGGGGCGGAATCGCCGGTTTTATCGATGCCGAGCATGCCCTGGATCCGGTCTATGCGAAGAATATCGGCGTCGATATAGATAATCTCTACATCTCACAGCCGGACAACGGCGAGCAGGCTCTCGAGATCACAGAAACCATGGTGCGCTCAGGCGCGGTCGACATTGTCATCGTGGACTCTGTGGCAGCCCTCGTCCCGAAGGCGGAAATTGACGGGGAGATGGGAGACTCTCACGTGGGACTTCAGGCCAGGCTTATGTCCCAGGCACTGAGAAAGCTGACTGCCATTATCAGCAAATCCAACTGTATCGTGATCTTTATCAACCAGCTCCGAGAGAAGGTAGGTGTTATGTTCGGAAATCCGGAAACCACCACAGGAGGACGGGCGCTGAAGTTTTATGCATCTGTCCGCATGGATGTAAGAAGGATCGAAACCCTCAAGCAGGGCGGTGAGATGGTGGGAAACCGCGTCCGCATCAAGGTAGTGAAAAACAAGATCGCCCCTCCGTTTAAGGAGGCAGAATTCGACATCATGTTCGGAAAGGGAATTTCCAAGGAGGGAGATATACTGGATCTGGCAGCCAAGGAGAATATTGTGGAGAAGAGCGGAGCCTGGTACGCATACAATGGAAGCAAGATTGGACAGGGACGCGAGAACGCAAAGAATTTCCTTCAGGCAAACCAGGAGCTGTGCCAGGAGATAGAGGCCAAGGTGAGGGCCAAGTACGGTCTGGACGGAGCTGCTGCCGATGAAGGCTCAGCGGAGCGTGAGGCTGATGCACAGGAGCCAAAGCTGGCCATGCCTGATCTGGGAGACGAGCAGGAGTAGGATGGGAGTCAGGCAAAGGGCAGAAGGGACGGAGAAACGGGCCGTCTGCTTCTGAGGTGCCTGCCCGGACAGAAAACGTAGAAGAGAATGAAGGTTGACAAGATAGAACCCATAGACAGGCGCAGGAGCAAGGTTTTTCTGGATGGAGAGTTTGCTTTTGCCCTGTACAGCGGGGAGCTCAGACACTACCGCATAGAGGAGGGAGGAGAGCTTTCCTGCGAGCAGTATGAAGCGATTCTTAGAGAGATTGTATTTAAAAGAGCCAGAGAGAGGGCTGTCTACTGGCTGAAATGCTCAGCCAGGACAGAGGAGGAGCTTCGCAGAAAGCTGCGGGATGGCCATTATCCTGAGCGGGCAGTGGATCATACCATAAAGCTTCTGAAAAAGTACAGGTATATTGACGATGAGGAGTATGCCAGAAATTTTGTGGAGCTGAACGGAACGAGGAAAAGCCGGGCCGAGCTGGCTTCAGCGCTCAAAAGCAAGGGAATCAGCCGGGAGTGTGTCAGCCGCCTGCTGGAAGAAAACCCTGTGGATGAGGAGGAGCAGGTGCGAAAGCTCCTTGCAAAGCGGCGTTTTGATCCGGAAAATGCCGATCCAAAGGAAACAGCCAGACAGGTGGCGTACCTGATGCGCAGAGGCTTTTCCTATGAAACGGTGCGCAGGGTGATTGCAGAGCTCAGGGATCTGTACTGACTGTATTTTCACTATTTCTGGCACTGCGGGCAAAAAACAGAGGAGCAGAGCGCGTTTTTTTCTTTGTGAGATAGTTACGAAAAAGAGCAAACACTTCCTATTATACTTGACATAGTGTATAAAACAGTTTAAAATTGTAGTGTTGTATCGATATGTACAATGAAAACTAAATAAGGAGGTGCTCCTGTGCCACAAGTAATAATTCCGTTGATTACGGCTGTTATTGTTGCTGTTATTACTTGGTTTGTGGCTGTCAATTACCGCCAGAAGACATACGAGGCTAAGATTGGCAGTGCGGAAGAACGATCAAGGGAAATAATAGATGAAGCATTAAAGGTTGCAGAGACAAAGAAGCGAGAAGCTCTCCTTGAAGCGAAGGAAGAGTCACTGAAGACTAAGAATGAGCTTGAAAAAGAAACAAAGGAAAGAAGAGCTGAGCTTCAGCGCTATGAGCGGCGCGTACTGAGCAAGGAAGAAAATCTGGACAAGAAATCAGAAGCGATTGAGAAACGTGAAGCAGGGCTTAACGCCAAAGAGGAAGCTCTGAGGAAGAGAACCACAGAGGTTGAGGAACTCTACGAGAAGGGAATGCAGGAGCTGGAGAAAATTTCCGGTCTTACATCCGAGCAGGCGAAGGAATATCTTCTGAAATCCGTGGAGGAGGATGTAAAGCACGACACGGCCAAGCTCATCAAGGAGATGGAGGCAAAGGCCAAGGAGGAAGCCGATAAGAAGGCCAAGGATTACGTGGTAACGGCAATCCAGCGCTGTGCGGCTGACCATGTGGCCGAGACGACAGTATCCGTTGTCCAGCTTCCAAACGATGAGATGAAGGGACGAATCATCGGACGTGAGGGACGCAATATCCGGACCCTTGAGACGCTGACGGGCGTGGAACTGATCATCGACGATACGCCGGAGGCGGTTGTCCTTTCCGGCTTTGACCCAATCCGCAGGGAAGTTGCCAGAATTGCTCTGGAACGCCTGATTGTAGACGGCAGAATCCATCCTGCCAGAATTGAGGAGATGGTAGAGAAGGCGCAGAAGGAAGTAGAAACCATGATGCGCGAGGAAGGTGAGGTTGCACTGCTTGAGGTGGGCATTCACGGAATTCACCCTGAGCTTGTCAAACTGCTTGGCAAGATGAAGTTCAGGACAAGCTACGGACAGAATGCACTGAAGCATTCCATAGAGGTAGCACAGCTTGCAGGACTTTTGGCGGCGGAGGTCGGAGTAGATGTCCGCACGGCGAAGAGAGCAGGCTTATTACATGATATAGGCAAGGCTGTTGACCACGAGATGGAGGGAACACACGTAAAGCTCGGCGTGGATCTTTGCAGAAAGTACAAGGAATCCGCTGTAGTGATTAATGCGGTGGAGGCCCATCACGGCGATGTGGAGCCGCAGAGCCTGATTGCCTGTCTTGTACAGGCTGCTGACACAATCTCGGCTGCAAGACCTGGAGCCAGACGAGAAACACTTGAAACATACACGAACCGTCTCAGACAGCTGGAGGATATTACAAATTCTTTCAAGGGAGTAGACAAATCCTACGCGATCCAGGCAGGACGCGAGGTACGGATCATGGTCATTCCCGAACAGGTAAACGACGATGGTATGGTATTGATGGCAAGGGAAATTTCCAAGCGAATCGAGACAGAACTGGAATACCCCGGTCAGATAAAAGTGAATGTAATTCGCGAATCAAGAGTGACGGACTACGCGAAGTAGATAAAGGCAAATTGAGTTCTGAGCAGTTAATTCTGAGAGAGGGAAGCGTGCTTTCATTCGGCAGATGCCGGAAAGCGCGGTTCCCTCTCTTTTTCTTTTCAGAGGGGCGGCTGCAAGGGTACAGGGAAAAACCAGTTCATGTGTTCATATTCTTGACAGGGCACGAATATGAGGTAAAATGAAAACAGCTGATCAAAACCTCCTGTATCAGACAGGGGGATGGAAAGACAGAAAGAAGAAACAGCGATTGGAGGAAATGGAAATGAAAAGGATTGGCTTTATTGGAATGGGAAATATGGGATATGCCATTTTAAAGGGACTTTTACAGGTATTTGACAGGGAAGTACTGCTTCTTACCGATGCGGATCGGAAACGTGCAGAGAAAATATCGGAGGAGACAGGCGTTGCCTGCGCTGCGGACAATGCAGCCTGCGCCTCTATGGCTGATTATGTGGTTTTAGCCGTTAAGCCCCAGTATTATGATGCTGTTCTCTCAGATATAAAAGATACGGTGACAAAGGAAAAAATTATTATCTCAATCGCTCCCTCCGTCACGATCCAGGATTTAAAGGAAAAGCTGGGACAGGATCGAAGAATTGTCAGAGCTATGCCGAACACTCCTGCTCTTGTTGGAATGGGGGTGACAGGGGTGTGCTATGAGGCAGAGCGTTTTTCTGCGGAGGAAAGGGATACCATCCGTCAGTTTTTTGAGTCCTTCGGTTCCATGGAACTGGTGGAGGAACGGCTGATGAACGCAGTTGTCTGTGTGAGCGGAAGCTCTCCTGCCTATGTCTATATGTTTATTGAGGCTCTGGCAGACAGCGCTGTCAAGTACGGACTTCCCCGGGATACTGCGTACCGCATGGCCGCCCGCACGGTTATGGGAAGCGCAGAAATGGTTCTCGAGACAGGTGAACATCCAGGAAAATTAAAGGATATGGTATGCTCACCGGGAGGAACTACGATTGCAGCTGTGTCAGCCCTTGAAGAATGCGGATTCAGGAATGCCGTAATTAAGGCGGCTGATGCCTGCTTTAAGAAATGCACTGATATGAGATAAGAAAAGAGATACAAGATAAAAAGAGACAGGAAAAGAGAGATTAAGATAAAAAAGAGATAAAAAGAGATAGGAAAAGGCAGGTGCAGAGCCCTAAAGAAGCGGGCTTCTGCGAAGCGGCGAGGGATCGTCCGGGCTGCAGCCTGCCGCAGAAAAGATATGAGGGAATGGAAGGAGAGGAAGAGATGGACATGATGGATCAGAAGACAAAGGAGGAAGAGATTCCCGTAAGGCGGATAGACAGGGAATTAAAATACCAGGGAACTATCCTGAAGGTGTATCAGGATACGGTTCAGGTAAATGGCCACGAGGCAAAATGGGATTATATCCATCACAATGGAGCCGCTGCCGTGGTAGCTGTAACGGAGGAGGGGAAGCTTCTGATGGTGCGCCAGTACAGAAACGCCCTTGACCGCTATACGCTGGAGATTCCCGCGGGAGCTCTGGACTATCCGGAGGAGCCGAAAATTGACTGCGCGTACAGAGAACTGGAGGAGGAAACGGGATTCAGGACAGACCATCTGGAATATCTTCTGAGCATCAACACTACCATCGCTTTCTGCGACGAGGCCATCGACGTGTTTGTGGCGAGAAACCTGATTCCCTCCCGTCAGCATCTGGATCCGGACGAAAACATTCAGGTGGAGGAATGGGAGCTGGAGGATCTTCTGGAATTGATCGCTGCAGGAAAGATGACAGATGGAAAAACAGTGGCATCTATCCTGGCCTACGCAGTAAAGTACAGAGGCAGAGGACCTGAGAGAAAATAGCGGCGCCAGAGGTGCCGGAAGAAGGAAGACAGGAAAAAACGGAAACTGCATAGACCGGAAAAAAACGGCATAGGATGAAAAAAAGGAAATGGGTTTAACACATGAGACGTGTTTCAGATATGATCCGCTTTCATCCGGTTATGCTGTTTTTTTTCTGCTTTGCAGCGGCCTCGCTGGCGGGAAGTGTGTGGATGAACGGGCTTCCCGGTCAGACACAGGAGGAAATGGGGGTTCTTGGGCAGGCATGGCTGCATCAGTCAGGATACTCAGTGAAGCCGGAGCCTGCCCAGGCTGTTCCAGTTATGTTTCAGAGATGCATTCAGGCAGCAGTCCTGTGGCTGGCAGGAATGACATCGTTTGGAACGGCTGGGCTGTGCCTCGGGGCGGCAGTCCTGGGCTTCTCCATGGCAGCCGTACTTTCCGCCCTGACTATGCAGGCAGGTTTTCTGGCTCTCCCCCTGTTTATCCTGTCGCTGTTTCCACAATGGCTGTTTTATATTCCCGTTCTCCTGGTTCTTTTCCGGTGGGGGAGCAGCACAGAGAAGCGTACCCACGGAGCCGCCTTCTTGATTCTGATGGCGTTTACGGCAGCAGGAGCTCTGACGGAAACTCTTCTGAATCCTGTGTGGATGGAACTGGCAGGAAGTGTTGTAGCAGCTCTTTCAGGCTGAACAAGGCTGGTTTTTATGGAATTTGCGAGAACAGAAAAAAATTTTTTCTCAAGATATTGCCCTGTCAAAATGCAGCAGGACAATATCTTGTATTTTTTATGTAAATCAGCAGGAGGAGGTGTCGAAAGTGGGAAAAATGTGTTTGATTTTATCAAAAAATGTATATATAATGGTAGATACCAGTGGATTTTTGCCTTGTTTTATGAGGAAAGACTGAGGCAGGAGCAAAATGGAAAGGGGCACACAGCCATGCCTTTGGACTGAAAAGGAAGAGGTGAGGTAAGCCGTTCTGTTTTTTTCAGTTTCTGTTATCAGCTTCAAAAAAGGTATGGATTGACAAAAGAGTACGGAACGATTAGGGGATAAAGTATGTTTGATGAGGTGGAGAAGTTTGTAGGATATCTGCGGGACGTAAAAAAAATGTCCCAGAATACGATTCTCTCGTACAGGCGTGATTTGCTGCAGTTCGCATCCTATATGGCGGACAGGGGAGTGGCAGAGGCTGGAAAAGTGACAAAGACCAGCCTGGATTCCTACATTCTTTTTCTGGAGAGGGAGGGGAAGGCTGCCGCAACTATCTCGCGGATGCTGGCATCGATCAAGGCGTTTTTTCATTATGAAAGCACAGAAGGATATATAAAAAGAAATCCGGCGGAGATGATCCGGGCGCCTAAAATCGAAAAGAAAGCTCCGTCTATTCTCTCGGTAGAGGAGGTTACGAGACTTTTAAACCAGCCGGGCGGCAGAACCCCCAAGGAGATACGGGACAAGGCTATGCTGGAGCTTCTCTACGCTACAGGAATCAGGGTTTCAGAGCTGATGAACCTGAATCTGCATCACATTAATATGACCATCGGCTTTATTACCTGCAGCGACAGCGGCAGGGAGAGAACGATCCCCTTTGGCCGCGTGGCGAAAAAAGCGCTGGATGATTACCTGAAAAATTCCAGGCCGGAGCTTACGAAAAAGAAAGAGTCAGACTGGCTGTTTGTAAACTGCAGCGGAGGACAGATGAGCCGTCAGGGCTTCTGGAAGATTATCAAATATTACGGGGAAAAGGCGGGGATCCAGACGGACATCACGCCTCACACGCTGCGCCACTCCTTTGCCGCTCATCTGATCAGCAGCGGAGCAGACATGAAGGCAGTGCAGCAGATACTGGGACATTCGGATATGGCCACTACTCAGATGTATGCTGCCTATCTGCATGGCTCACAGACAGCCAAGGAGTAGCGAAGAGACAGGTTTCGCTGTTATATAGAAAATGAAAAACTGTAATAATATGAGAGAGGACGGCAGGTTCATACCTTCCTGAAGAAGGCTTTATGCCGGCGGCGCTCATATTGTTACAGTTTTTTGTTTAAGATAACCTGCCTGCAGCAAAGATACGGATTGTATGAAAAGGCAAGTCCGGGGCGGAAATAAACATCTGCCCTGAGACGCATTTCAAAATCAGAGCCCTTCTTTCGTTTCTGCAAAATTGACATGCTTCGTCTAATCGGCAGGAGCTTCGACAGGGAGGGTGACCGTAAAGGAGGAACCCTCATCCGGGCGGCTTTCCACAGTAATGGAGCCGTGACTCAGCTCCAGAATCCGCTTAACCATGGGAAGGCCAAGGCCGTTGCCGGAGGAGCTGTTTTTATCCTTGCGGAAAAATTTGTCAAAAATATGGGCTATGGTAGCTTCATCCATTCCGATCCCGGTGTCCTGGATGGAAACGCGAATCAGAGAGCCCTCATTTTTCAGATAGACACGGATCGTTCCGTTCTTTGGCGTGTACTGGATGGCGTTGTGAAGAAGATTTACCCAGACCTGCATGATCATGTCGGCATTTCCATAATACCAGGCAGTTTCCATATCAATGTCCAGATCCAGCTTTTTCTCGTCCCAGAGAGGTTCCAGAAGGAGGATTGCCTGGCGCAGCTGCTCATCGAGGCAGTAGCGCGTCTTATTCGTCACAATCTCCTGTTTTTCCAGACGCGACATGGCCAGAATATTCCCGGACAGGCTGGAGAGCTGGCGTACACTGTCAATGATAATATGTATATATTCATCGCGTTCCTTCTCCGTAAGAGAGTGATCCTGGAGCAGGGTGGTGTATCCCTCGATAGCTGCCAGAGGTGTCCGGAATTCATGGGAAATATTTGCTGCGAAATCATTGCGCAGGGATTCTATACTTCCCAGCTCCTGAACCATCTTGTTGAAATGTCCGGCCAGCTGTCCAAGCTCCGGAAACGAGTAGTCGGTTTTAACGCGCACGGAGAAGTCGCCGGTTGCCACCTTCTTGATGGCATCGCTGAAGCTCACTAACGGCGACAGCAGAAGCCGGTTCACAAGGAGGGTCAAAACGATACCGGCCAGCAGGCTTTCCACCAGCATGGTAAAGAGCGGAAAATAAGGGCTGGGGCCGTAATCGCCGCTCCAGTTACTGATCAGAAGGAATATCCACCCAATCAGCATTGGAGTCACGGCAGTGCTGATGAAGGTTATCAGGATAATATAAAATTTCAGAGGAGATGTATGCTGTTTTATCTGTTTCATGGCTCCTGTTTCACCACCTTGTATCCCAGGCCGCGGACTGTGAGAATCTGAAAATCATCGCAGTCCTTAAAGCGTTCTCTTAATCGGTTAATATGTACGTCCACCGTCCGTTCATCTGACTGGGAATCCACGCCCCAGATTTCGTCCATCAGCTGCTGGCGGGTAAAGATCTTGTTGGGATAGGACATCAGTTTGTATAAAAGGTAAAATTCCTTCTGGGGCAGCAGAAGCTCCTCTCCGTTGAAAGTGACTGTCAGGGCATCATAATTTAATACCGTTTTTCCGCAGATAATTTTCCGCTCTGTGGAGATCCTGGCTCTCTTTAACAGGGCGCCGATTCTAAGAACCATCTCATTGACATCAATGGGCTTTACCATGTAATCGTCAGTGCCTGCCAGAAAGCCCCTTTGTTTGTCTTCAAACCGCTCTTTGGCAGTAATAATCAGAATTGGCAGGGTGTAGCCGCTGACCCGCAGTGTCTCAATCAGCTCATATCCGTCCATACCGGGCATCATAATATCGGAGATAATCAGATCCACATACTCAGTATCGAGAATTTTCAGAGCAGCAAGCCCGCTCTCAGCAGGGATGGCACAGTAGCCGTTATTCAGCAGTACAGTGCAGAAAAGATTTCTCAGTTTCATATCGTCCTCTACTACAAGAATATTAAACATTGGATTCACCTCTTATCACAGTCATTTTGCCGGCAGCAGAGCAGTCAGGCTGAACATGGTGGAGGCAGTTTCTGTCTCCCATCAGCGCTTTCCCACCAGGCTGTCTGCCGGTTTCACCATAAGTATACCACAGGATTATTAATTTTCTTTAAACGAAACAGCATATCGCGGTGTGTTTTGCGTGGACTTTGTAATAGCAGGAGAACACAGAATTTTAAATGTAAGTTCACATTCAGTTTATATAAGGTTAAAGTTCATTTAAAATTGAGGTGCTATACTTTAGCGCAAACAGTCACCGAGAGAGAATACGGGGCTCAGGCTCGCCTTCAGAAGTGCAGGCGAGAAGGAAGGAGAACAGACATGAATAGAGAAAAACTGTATTCAGCGGCAGATTTGCTGAAACGGAAAAAAAAGATAGTGATCCCGGCGGCTATTTTTACAGTAGCTGCCGCTGCCTTTCTGGCAGGAAGAGGAGGAAAGTCTTCTTCACCGGTAGCCATGGGTATGGGGCAGATGAACAACGTGGCAACCGTTTCTGCGGAGTATCCCAAAAGCGGAGATATTAAGCTGGAAACAGCTGTCACGGGAACCGTGGAACCGGCAGATGTTGTCTATGTATACGCTCAGGAGTCAGGCGATGTCACTTCTGTGCAGGTAAAGGCCGGAGATGTAGTTGAAGCCGGACAGGTGCTTCTGACCATCGACACAAAACAGGTAGAGTCAGCTAAAAACTCCATGGATTCTGCAAAGATCAGCTATGATCAGGCTCAGAGCACTCTGAACAGGATGCAGCTTCTCTATGCGGGCGGCGATATTTCCGACCAGGAGTATGAAGAGTATCAGAATCAGGTAAAGTCAGCCAGGCTGCAGTATGAATCAGCAAAGCTGAATTATGAAAACCAGGTGGAGTACAGCACTGTGACCGCTCCTATCGCCGGCAAGGTAGAGAGCTGTGATGTGGAGGTATTTGACAATGTGAATGTGAGCGCGCAGCTCTGTGTTATTTCCGGCGAGGGGGAGCAGAGAGTGTCCTTCAGTGTGACAGAGCGCGTGGCAAAGAATCTGTCAGTGGGAGATGAAATACGGATTGAAAAGGACGGGGCGGAATACAGAGGATTCATCACAGAGGTGAGCGGCATGGTAGACGCAGCCACAGGAATGTTTAAGGTGAAGGCCAGCATGGATCAGGCAGATGAGGTCCCCACAGGCAGCACAGTGAAAATCTATGTGGTTTCTGAGGAGGTTCACGATGCCATGACGGTCCCGGTGGACGCAGTTTACTTTGACGGCGGCGTAGGAAACGTCTATGTCTATGAGGACGGAACGGTACATAAAAAAGAGGTTGAGGTGGGAATCTTCGATTCAGAACTGGCAGAGATCAAGGCAGGTCTCACAGAAAATGACCTGGTGATAAGCACCTGGAGCTCGGAGCTATATGAGGGAAGTACGGTAAAGCTCAAAGATGACAGCGAGGGCACAGGTACAGACGCGGATATGCAGACAGAGGAGACGGCGGACAAAGAGACAGACGGCAGGGAACAGCCGCTTTCCCCGTCAGATGCATTGCCCCTGGAACCGGTAGCGGACGCAGAGGAAAGGTAGGAAAAGGAGGCCATTATGGGAATTACAAAATTTGTCCTGAAACGTCCGGTTACGATCGTTATGGCGCTGCTCTGTCTGCTGGTGTTCGGTATTTCTTCTGTATTTAATGCCACTCTGGAGCAGATGCCGGAGATGGAGACTCCCATGCTGATTATAAGCACCCGCTATGACGGAGCGGGTCCTGAGGACATCTGTGAGCTGGTGACAGAGCCCATAGAGGATGAGGTCAGTACCCTGGAGGGAGTGAAGAGCGTCAGCTCTACATCCAGTGACGGTTCATCTATGGTTATGCTGGAATACGACTACGGCACAGATATGGATGAGGCATACAGCGATTTAACAAAGAAGATGAACAGCATTGAACGGCAGCTTCCAGATGACGCGGAGGAACCGACGGTGATGGAAATGAGTATGGATGCCAGTACCACTATGATGCTGTCCATCAGCCACAGGACACAGAGCAATCTGTATGACTATGTAGATCAGAAAATCGTTCCTGAGCTGGAAAAAATCACATCTGTGGCCTCTGTGGAGGCTACAGGAGGTTCGTCGGAATATATCAAGGTTGAATTGATTTCAGAAAAGATGGCCCAGTACAAGGTAACCATGTCCCAGATCACCTCGGCTATTGAGGCGGCAAACCTGTCATCTCCGTCAGGAGACACAGTGGTGGGAAATCTGGAGCTGTCTGTCACCACCTCACTGGAGACAGAGGAGATGGAGGATTTAAAGACTGTTCCCATCACAACCTCATCCGGTGAGATTATTATGCTGCAGGATGTTGCGAACATTACGGAGGCCAAGGAGGAGCAGGGAGGAATATCCCGATATGACGGACAGGAAACAATCTCCATTTCCATCACTAAAAACCAGAGCAACACGGCCATGGAAGTTTCCAATGCCGTAAAAGAGACCATAGAAACTCTGACGGCAGATGATTCTGATCTGACTATTGAGATTGTAAATGATTCTGCGGACACGATCCTGGACTCCTTAAAGGATGTGGCGGTAACAATGATCCTGGCGGTAGTAATCTCGATGATTATTATTTTCCTGTTCTTTGGAGATGTGAAGGCTTCCCTGATTGTCGGAAGTTCTATCCCTACTTCGATCCTGTTATCGCTGATCGCGATTACCTCGGCAGGCTTTTCGCTGAATGTCATCACCATGAGCGCATTGACCCTGGGAGTTGGAATGATGGTAGATAACTCCATTGTCGTTCTGGAAAGCTGCTTCAGGGTTACGAAAGAAAACTGGGATAAGGGAATTGTGGGTTATGCAAAGTCCGCTCTTCAGGGAACCAATGTGGTGTTCGCGTCGATCATCGGCGGTACGGCTACAACCTGTGTCGTATTTATTCCGCTGGCATCCCTTCAGGGAATGTCAGGACAGATGTTCGGCCCTCTGGGCTTTACCGTAGTATTCTGTATGATAGCATCTCTGCTCTCTGCCGTGACGGTCGTGCCTCTGTGCTACGTTGTGTATAAGCCGAGAGAGAAGGAGGGGGCTGTCCTGTCCAGGCCGGTGGAGAGACTGCAGGACCTCTACCGCAGGATCATGAAAAGACTTTTAAGACACAAGGCGATGGTTATGTCTGTATCTGTGGCAATGCTTGTGGCCACTGTCTATCTGGCCTCAGGAATGGAGACAGAGCTTATCACGGCTGACGATACGGCACAGATCAGCATCGACATTGAGGCCCGTCCGGGCATTCTGGATGAAAAGGCAGACACGGCTCTCGAGGAGATCGAGCAGATAGTATCTTCCAATGAGAACGTGGATTCCTACATGCTTCGGTATAATAACCAGAGCGGAAGCGTAACAGCCTATCTGAAGGATGACAGAACCATGGAAACCCAGGAGCTGGCAGATCTGTGGCAGGAGGAGATGACAGATATTGAAAATTTCAGCATCGACGTCACAGCGGGAAGTTCTATGAGCTTTATGCAGAGAAGCCGCGGCTACGAGGTGATTCTTAAGGGAACCCAGTATGATGAGCTGAAAGAAGTCAGCGACAAGATTGTGGAGGAGCTCACCGCCAGGGACGACATTATCAACGTCCATTCCAGCTATGAAAACAATGCTCCCATTGTCACCATCAAGGTAGATTCTCTGATGGCTGAGAAGTATGGTCTGAGCGCTTCTTCCATCGGTTCTTCGGTAAACAATGCACTGAGCGGCACCACAGCCACGACTCTTACTGTGGATGGGCAGGATATAGATGTAAAGGTTGAGTACCCGGAAGATGAGTACCGGACCATTGATCAGATGAAAAATATTACGCTGACGGCACAGGATGGAAGCTCTGTTGCCCTGACAGATGTGGCAGAGGTAATCTTTAAAGACAGCCCGTCATCCATCAGCAGGGAGGATAAAGAATACCAGGTAACCATCAGCGGCGATTACACCGGCCAGGATGTGTCTGCAGAGATTGACAGCGAGGTGATTGCGCCGAATCTGACAGGAACTATAAAAAGGGGAACGAGCAGCACGGATCAGATGATGGAGGAAGAATTTTCAGCCCTCTATACAGCGATTGCAACGGCGGTGTTCCTGCTCTTCGTTGTAATGGCGGCGCAGTTTGAGTCTCCCAAGTTCTCCTTTATGGTTATGACCACGATTCCGTTCAGCCTGATCGGCTCCTTTGGCTTTCTGAAGCTGACAGGGGTCACCATGAGTATGACTTCCATCCTGGGATTTCTGATCCTGGTGGGAACGGTCGTAAACAACGGAATCCTCTATGTGGATACGGTGAACCAGTACCGGATGGAAATGGATATGGAGACAGCCATGATTGAAGCGGGAGCTACGCGGCTTCGCCCGATGCTGATGACCAGCCTTACTACGATCCTTGGCATGCTGCCTATGGCAATGGCTATTGGAAGCAGCGGTTCTACGACTCAGGGACTTGCGGTAGTGGATATTGGAGGACTGACAGTGGGACTGTTTGTAGCCCTCTTCATGCTCCCTGTCTACTACGCGCTGATGAACCGAAAGCCAAAGGCATATAACGGCTGGGATATTGACTAGGCTTTGCCGGTGTCGGCTGAATATGAGACAAACGGAACAGTGAGAAAAGGTATGGCCTCTGCAGAGGACGGAACGAACCGGAAACTGGCAGAAGAAAGAGGATGGAAAAGCTTCTCGGTACAGTCCTGGCAGAGGCACTGCAAAAGGAGTATAAATTATGAGAAAATTCAGATACAGAGCGGCGCTTTGGGCAGTAGGAATGGCTCTTTTAGCAGGTACAGTTTTTCCCATGTGCTCTTTTGCGGATAGCCCCCCTTTTGCCTATACGGAGGAGGAGTGGGCGTCTATCAGGGATGACACACTGGAATTTGGAGAGATAGACGAGCTGATCCATGAGTACAACAGTACGGTGAAGCAGAATAACATTGATTATAAGGATTATCAGGGAAAAGACAGGGATGACGTGGCACAGGAATATTACGACTCAGCAGATGAAATCTATGGGAACCTTCCGGAGCTGGATTCTGACTCAGAGGGATATGCATCAGCCCTTTCCAGCTATATCAGCAGTGAGCAGCAGGCGGACAATATGGTGGAGCAGGGTGACAACAATGTGGACGATGAGGACACGGTGAGGTGGGGGTATACAAAGACAGAGAAGAGCCTGGTAAACCAGGCCCAGAGCCTGATGATCTCCTACTGGAGCAGTACTGCCAATCTGGAATCCCTGAACCGCGCTCTGGAGCAGGCGAAGCAGAATGAACAGACAGTTTCAGCCAAAGTGGCTGCCGGTACTGCTACACAGACGGAACTTTTAAATGCCAGTGAGGCGGTTCTCACAGCGCAGTCATCCATTACCTCCGCCCAGAGCAGTCTGAATGAGACGAGAGACTCTCTAATCCGGATGCTGGGGTGGAATTATGGAGATGAGGTGGAGATTAAAGAGCTGCCGGAGCCGGATTTGGACGCTGTTCAGACCGTTAACCTGGAAGAGGATCTGAACAAGGCCCTGGAGAATAACTACAATCTGAAAATCCTGAAAAAGAAGCTGCAGAATTCCAGATCCAGTACAAATGAAGAAACGTATACAGAGCAGGTAAAGAGCGGGGAACAGACCATAAAGTCCAATGTGACAAGCGCCTACCAGAGTCTTCTTCTGGCCAAAAACAAGTATGAACAGGCCGTAAACCAGCTGGCTCTTTCTGAACAGCAGATGCAGACAGCAGAACGGAAAAAGGCGGCCGGCACGATCAGTGCCAACAGCTACCAGGAACAGGTCTATTCCTATGAGGATGCGAAAACGGCAAAGCAGACGGCGGCCTATAGCCTGCTGAGTGCGCAGCTTGCCTATGAATGGGCAGTGAACGGTCTGGCCAGCGCTTCATAGACGCAGATTAGGAGGAAATGCCATATGCGCAAAGTGATGGGAAGAGGAAAAGGGGGATGGCTGGCTGGAAGTATCCTTCTGCTGTCTGTGGTCTGGACACTGCCCGTTCAGGCCGCCAAATCTCTGGAGGTGACACAGACGCAGCTGGAGCGGCAGGCTGAGGGAGAAGGGAAGGCAGGTGAAGCCGACGGGCAGACTGAGGAGGAAGCTTTGGCCGTCGGCCCTGGAGTCTCAGCAGAAGGAGGGGATGATGCGTCCGCCGGCTCCGGGACTGAAAGCGGCTCCCAGGCAGAAGAAGCTGCTTTTTCAGAGGAGGAACTGGCGGACAGCCAGATTGAATACGGAGAGCTGGAGGAGCTTATAAGGAGGGGAAATCCTACCGTAAAAGCAGCCATCGGCTCCTACGACACCGATCTGGAGATCTATCAGGAGGCCCTTTCGTCTCTGGCGGCTGCAAAGCAGGAGATGACAGAAAATGCCGGGGATCTGAAGGAGGAGGACGGAAGTGATGCTCTGATCGCCCAGTATGAGTCAAATGCAGATCAGCTTGGAACCTCCATCGCTCAGATGAATCGGACAATCCGCAGACTTACGGGAGTGAGCGGTCAGAAGAGTCTGAACCAGTCTGTCAACACCATGGTGAAGACAGCTCAGACCCTTATGGCAAGCTATAACCAGATGCGGGCCCAGAGAGAGACCGCCGAAAAACAGGAAGAAAGCGCCAGGGCAGCTTATGAAAAGACACAGAAAATGTATGCAGCCGGAATGACAACCCAGCAGGAACTGCTGACAGCAGAGCAGAGTCTGCTGAGCACCCAGATTTCTCTGCAGTCGGCCAGGGACAGCGAGGACAGTCTGAAACGGCAGCTGGCGGCCATGATTGGACGAAACGCAGAAGGATTGGAGATAGGAACGCTCCCGGAGCCTGATCCGTCTGTCATTGATACCTTTCAGCTGGAGGAAGATAAAAAGACCGCCATAACCTCAGATGAATCCATTAAGGCACTGCGAAAATCCCAGGCGGGAGGAAGCGTGGCCAGCAGCCTCAGGACCCAGCAGATAGAGGAGGCGAAGGGAGAAAAAAATTCCACCATGGATGCGCTCTACAGCGATATGATCGCAAAACGTGAGGCGTATGAGGCTGCCGGTCAGGCATTCCAGAGCGCCCAGAAGGAGCGGGATGCCCTTGAGACCAAGTATCAGTCGGGAATGATTTCCAGACAGGATTACCTTCAGGGAGTGGCTTCCTACCAGGAGAAAAAAGCGGACAGAGAGGCAGCATCCATTGCCCTCAGCCAGGCCATCTCCGCGTACAGGTGGGAGATCAAAGGCATATAAAACGTCAGAAATAAAGAAAATAAAGAGAAAAGGAGAGTAAAAGAAAAGACCGCAGGGGGAACCTATCAAGCCTCCTGCGGCCTTTTCTCTTGTAAATTAGAAAGGGTTGTTGATAATTTTGGGAGCAGATGGAAAGTATCTCACTGGTTTCAGGAAAAGTGTTACTGTCCTTCGCCCACTACGGCGACGAAACTGCTCTGCAGCTCTCTTAAGCCTTTTTTTAAGCTCTTATTGTCGTTTTCTGATTCCGATGTGTCCAGGATAAAGGTGTCGCTTCCGCAAAATCCGAGAATGGAGTAGCTTTCCAGTGATGTATAACTGTCGTCGCTGCAGCGGACAATGGAGAACATAAGTCCTGAACCGTCAGCTTCATAGGACTCCTTGTCATACATGTCCAGTCCGTCATCATTCTGAATAATTACACATTCTCCGGCCCACCGTTCGGGAACCTCGAAGGAAAATTCATCTGTGATAACCTTAGAACCGGTCAAAGGAACCGCCTCGTTAGAAGCAGCCGTTACCATGTCAGCGGAAAGTGTCTGCGGAACTGCCGCAGCATCAGCCCCAAAAGCTGTGCCGGCAAATGAAAACGTCAGTACAAGCGTACAGGCAAAATTTCTGAAACCCATTGTAAGAACCTCCAATCCTTCTTTATTTTATCACAAGAATTGCGGTTTGTCATTAAAAAAATCGTAATGACTTATTAAAAGGCTGTTAAACAATTATTCATAGAATCTTCACAGTTTCTGTCAGCCCCGAAAAACAGGGCCTCAGAAGCAGCCGTTTTTCAGCCTGAATGAGGCTTTTTCAGTCTGTTAAAAGGAGTCAGGCTTTTCCCACAGCATCTCAATATGGGAAATCCCAGCATCGAGAAACTCGTCGGAAACCTTGCGAAAGCCCTGAGCCTCATAGAAGGGGCGGGCATAGGTCTGAGCCTCAATGCGGATGGAAGTCGCTCCAAACTTTTCCACAGCCGTTTTGATTCCCTCCTGCAGAAGTTTGCTTCCGATGCCGCATCTCCTTCTGGCAGAGATCACCCGGCTGATAGCCGGTTCCGGAAAGAATACTCCCCGGTTAAGGACTCTCAGGTATGCGGCAATCCCGTCGCTGTCCCTGAAAAACACATGGATAGCATCCGGATCATTCCCGTCAATCTCCCCGTAGGCGCAGTGCTGCTCTACCACAAATACATCTACCCTGAGCTTTAAAATATCATAAAGCTCCGAAAGGGTCAGTTCATTGAAACGTTTTACTACAAGCTCCACTGTTCCATTCCTCCATTCAGTATTTCTGTTAAAAAGCCTGCCATGGGAGGGGGAAATGTCCCCAGTTTCTATCCGGAGCCTCCTTCCCAGGCGCAGCTCTTCAAAACACACCTCTCCTATATTCTCCCGGCCAGAAAAGAAAGCCGCAAAGAAGAAAAAGGAAGTTTTCCGGTGACTTTCCTGGAACTGGAAAACTTCCTTTTTCTGACAACAGCCCTTTTTAAGCCCTCTCCCCGGCGGCAGCAGCTTCAGCGGCCGCCTCCGCATTCAGATTCTTCTGCGCCGTAGCTAGCATCAGCTTAATCCGGTTCAGCTGATTTACCTCGCTGGCTCCCGGATCGTAATCCACGGCGATAATATTCGCCTCAGGATGGGAGGCCCTCAGCTCCTTGATAACGCCTTTTCCCACAATATGGTTGGGCAGACAGCCAAAGGGCTGAGTGCAGATAATATTCTTCGTGCCGCTGTGTATCAGCTCCAGCATCTCTCCGGTAAGGAACCATCCCTCTCCCGTCTGATTTCCCAGAGAAACGTAAGATTTTGCCATGGCAGCCAGATCGTGAATTCGCGCCGGAGGAATAAAATGCGTACTCTTTTCCAGCTCTTTTCTGGCCGTGCGGCGGAAATACTCAAGCATCTGGATTCCCACATTGCAGAGCCATGCAGTGGACTTCTTTCCTCCCAGGTTTTCTGCCTTGAAGTTGGAGTTGTAGAAGCAGTAGAGGAGGAAGTCAAGCAGATCCGGCATCACGGCCTCTGCGCCCTCGCTCTCCAGTAAGTCCACTACGTGATTGTTTGCCAGAGGGGAGAATTTAACCAGGATCTCGCCTACAATTCCCACCTTCGGCTTCACCACATTCCTCCGGGCGAGTGTGTCAAAGTCAGAGATGATTCCACGAAGGTTTCTGCTGAATTCCTTCATGGACGGCTTTTTCTTTGTCAGGGAAGCAATGCATCTCTCCTTCCACTGCTCATGGAGAGCGTCTGCGCTTCCGGGTTTTGCCTCATAGGGCCTTGTGGCGTAGAGAACCCGCATGAACACGTCTCCGTAGACTACAGCCTGCAGAGCCTTGATTACCATCGGCAGTGTAAAAGAGAAGCCCGGGTTTGTCTCCATGCCGTTGGCATTCAGGGAAATAACAGGTATCTGCGGCATCCCTGCCCGCTCTAAGGCACGGCGGATAAATCCAATATAGTTGGACGCACGGCAGCCTCCTCCTGTCTGGCTCATAATGATGGCCGTACGGTTCAGATCGTATTTTCCGGACAGCAGGGCAGACATGATCTGTCCCACCACAATCAGCGACGGATAGCAGGCGTCGTTGTTTACAAACTTAAGGCCTGTGTCAATGGCAGTCCGGTCAGAATTCTGGAGTACCTCAAGCTTGTATCCGCAGCTTCTGACTGCCGGTTCGATCAGATCAAAGTGAATCGGAGACATCTGGGGACAGAGAATGGTGTAGTCTTTTTTCATCTCCTTGGTGAAGAAAACGCGGCTGTAGGCGCTTGTGACCACATCATGCTGATAGTGCTTTCTCTCCCTGACACGGATCGCCGAGATCAGAGACCTGATTCGGATTCTGGCGGCTCCCAGATTATTTACCTCGTCGATTTTTAAACAGGTATAGATTTTTCCCGAGTGAGTCAGAATATCGTTTACCTGATCCGTTGTCACTGCATCCAGCCCGCAGCCGAAGGAATTGAGCTGGATGAGATCCAGATTTTCCTGAGTTTTAACAAAGTTTGCGGCTGCGTACAGGCGGGAGTGGTACATCCACTGGTCGGTGACGATGAGGGGACGCTCCACATTTCCCAGATGAGATACTGAGTCCTCTGTCAGCACGGCAAAGCCGTAGGAGGTGATAAGCTCCGGAATTCCGTGGTTGATCTCAGGGTCTACATGGTAGGGACGTCCGGCCAGGACAATTCCGTGGCGGTTATTGTCCACAAGCCACCTGAGAACCTCTTCTCCCTTTTTCTCCATATCTTTCCTGGATGCGAGAAGCTCCTTCCAGGCTTCACCGGCCGCCTCGCGTATCTCTTTTTCCGGAATCTGGAACTGCTCTGTAAACTCCTTTACGAGAGCGTCTGTCAGGATCTCCTCATTGGTGAAGGCCATGAATGGGTTTCTGAACAGAATCTCGTTTCCGTGGAGCTCCTCCACGTTGTTCTTGATATTTTCTGCATAGGAAGTAACCATCGGGCAGTTGTAATGGTTTCCGGCCTCCGGCATTTCGTTTCGCTCATAAGGAATACAGGGGTAAAATATGTATTTGACGCCCTGTTTTATCAGCCATTCTACATGGCCGTGGGCCAGTTTGGCAGGATAACACTCAGACTCGCTGGGGATAGATTCGATTCCCAGCTCGTAAATCTTTCTCGTAGACTGGGGAGACAGGACAGTCCGAAAGCCCAGCTTCTTAAAAAATACGGCCCAGAACGGATAGTTCTCATAGAGGTTCAGCACTCTTGGAATGCCGACTGTTCCTCGTTTTGCCACATCGGCAGTCAGAGGCTCGTAGTCGAACATCCGGTGAAATTTGTAATCAAAGAGGTTTGGAATATCCTCCTTTTTCTTTGAATGTCCGAGGCCGCGCTCGCATCGGTTGCCGGTTACGAACTGGCGTCCGCCGTCGAAACGGTTGATCGTCAGAACGCAGTGGTTGGTGCAGCCCTGGCACCTTGTCATGCTGGTCTTGTAGGAGAGATTTAAAATTTTCTCCATCGGCAGCATGGAAGTTTCCCTGGAGGCGTCATAGCGCTCCCTGGCAATGAGAGCGGCTCCGAAGGCTCCCATGATTCCGGCAATGTCCGGTCGGACAGCCTCACAGCCCGCGATTTTCTCGAAGCTTCTGAGCACAGCGTCATTGTAGAAGGTTCCGCCCTGAACTACCACATGCTTTCCCAGATCGGAGGCGTTTGTGATCTTGATTACCTTAAATAATGCGTTCTTGATAACGGAGTAGGCGAGACCTGCAGAGATGTCGGCTACAGATGCGCCCTCCTTCTGGGCCTGCTTTACGTTGGAATTCATGAATACCGTGCAGCGGGTTCCCAGATCCGTCGGATTTTTCGCAAACAGGGCTTCTTTTGCAAAATCGATGACACTGTAGTTCAGAGATTTCGCAAAGGTTTCAATGAAGGAACCGCAGCCGGAGGAGCAGGCCTCATTGAGCTGAACGCTGTCGACCGTTCCGTCCTTGATCTTGATACACTTCATATCCTGGCCGCCGATGTCCAGAATACAGTCCACATCCGGTTCAAAAAAGGCTGCAGCGTAGTAGTGGGAGATGGTTTCAACCTCCCCCTCATCCAGCATGAAGGCAGCTTTTAAAAGCGCTTCGCCGTATCCGGTGGAACAGGAGTAGACGATGTGGGCGCCCTCAGGGAGTTTCTCATCGATCTCCTTCATGGCGCGTATAGCTGTGGCCAGCGGGCTTCCGTTGTTGTTGCTGTAAAAATTGTAGAGAAGAGTTCCGTCCTCGCCGACGAGGGCTACCTTGGTGGTGGTGGATCCTGCGTCGATTCCCAGGAAGCAGTTTCCCTTATAAGTTGACAAGTCACCTTTTTTGACGCAGTGGTTCTCGTGGCGCGTTTTAAATTCCTCATAGGCGGCCTCATTTTCGAAGAGAGGCTCCATACGGTTGACCTCAAAATCCATCTTGATGCCCTTTTTGAGGCGCTCAATCATGGATGATGCATTCATGCTGACTTCGCATTTTGAATTCATGGCAGCGCCGACGGCTGCGAACAGGTGAGAGTGATCAGGGGCAACAATTCTGTCCGGTCCAAGGTTTAGGGTTCTGATAAAAGCTGCCCGAAGCTCGGACAGGAAGTGAAGCGGTCCGCCTAAGAATGCGACAGTACCGCGGATAGGTTTTCCGCAGGCCAGTCCGCTGATGGTCTGGTTGACTACGGCCTGGAAGATGGAGGCGGCAAGGTCCTCCCTTGTAGCGCCCTCGTTGATGAGAGGCTGAATGTCCGATTTCGCAAACACGCCGCAGCGGGCAGCGATGGGATAAATGGCCTTGTAATTTTTTGCGTATTCGTTCAGTCCGGAAGCGTCAGTCTGGAGAAGGGCAGCCATCTGATCGATGAAGGAGCCTGTTCCTCCTGCACAGATGCCGTTCATTCTCTGATCAATGCCTCCGGTAAAGTAGATAATTTTCGCGTCCTCTCCGCCGAGCTCAATGGCTACGTCCGTCTGGGGAGCATAGTCCTGTAGGGCAGATGCCACAGAAACGACTTCCTGGACAAACGGCACTTCCAGATGACTGGAGAGGGTAAGTCCGCCGGAGCCGGTAATCATGGGATAGAGTTCCATGTCTCCGAGAACCTCCACTGCCCGTGAAAGGAGCAGGGCCAGGGTCTCCTGGATGTTTGCAAAGTGGCGTTCGTAATCGGCAAACAGAATGCGGTTGTCATCGTCGATAATCGCGACTTTTACGGTAGTGGAACCGATATCGATTCCCAGTCTTTTACAGGATTTCATATATTAACCGGGGCTAATCCCCGTCCCTCCTTTGTAGTACACGTTTATTCGGCTATACTTTAACATAGAATAAGAAAGAATACAATTGATTATTTGCGTTAAAATGCTGTAAAAAAAAGGTTAGAATCATTAATTTTGCACTAGAGGAAAATTCCGATGTGAAGAACTGTTTTTATCGTTCCCCGGCGTGTTTCTGAAAGGCGGCAGAGGGCGAAGAGAAGAAAAAAGCGGGATCGGCGTGCGCAAAGTGTATGGAAGGAAAAACAATTTATTTGACAAAGAGGGCGGCTAAATTTATAATAAGGAACTAAAGATTCCAACAGAGGGATCAGAAAAGAGAGAGCAGGAAAATATATGAATTTTTTGAGAAAACTAGAAAAGAAATTCGGGAGATATGCCATTCCCAACCTGATGTACTACATTATTATAATGTACGGAATGGGACTCATCATTTATGTGGCAAACCCCAATATTTATTTTCAGTATCTGTCGTTAGATGTGGGGGCGATTCTTCAGGGACAGATTTGGAGAATTGTCACCTTTTTGATCTGTCCGCCTTCTATGAGCAGTGATCCCATGACTTCCGTGCTGCTCAGCGCGATTGCCATGAGCCTTTACTACTTCCTGGGCCGGACGCTGGAGCAGGTGTGGGGAATCTTCCGCTTTAACCTGTATTTCCTGATGGGAATTCTGGGTCATATCGTAGCGGCATTTATCCTCTATTTTGCCACCTGGGCACTGATCGGGGTGCCTCTGTCATTTCCGCTGACCACTTATTACCTGAATAATTCCCTGTTTCTGGCCTTTGCGGTGACATTTCCAAATCTGATGTTCCGCCTGTACTTTGTCATTCCGATCAAGGCATCGTGGCTGGGTATTTTTATCGGGGCAGAATTTCTGTATGACTTTATTTTTGGCGGGTTTGTGTCCAAAATATGTATCGGCCTGTCACTGCTGAATTTTGTCGTATTCTTCCTTATGACCAGAAATTACCGGAAGATCAGTCCCTCCGAGATTCGGAGAAAACAGAAATTCAAATCCAATGTGAAGGCTGCCAATGCACAGAAAATTAAGATTGGGCATCACCGCTGTGCAGTCTGCGGCAGGACTGAAAAAGACGATCCGAATCTGGAGTTCCGTTACTGTTCCAAGTGTGAAGGGGGCTTGGAATACTGTATGGATCACCTTTATACGCATAAACATGTGACAAAGGAGGATTTGGAGAAACGCAGGGAGGACTAAAGCGGGGAGAGTATCAGAGCCGCCGGCTTTTCTGCCGAAGCAGACATGGGGAAAAACGGGGGAAACTTGCAACGCTCAGCCAGAGGGGGCTGAGAACAGATACAGGAGGAATATAACAGGATGAAAAAGACAAAAATTATCTGCACCATGGGCCCGAACACCAATGACAGAGAGATTATGAGACAGCTTGCTTTAAATGGAATGGATGTGGCGCGTTTTAATTTTTCCCACGGAGATTACGAGGAGCATATGGGCCGCTATAAGATCCTCGAGAGTGTGCGTGAAGAGCTGGGGCTTCCAATCGCAGCCCTGCTTGACACCAAGGGTCCGGAGATTCGCACGGGAAATCTGAAGGACGGAAAGAAGGTCACTCTGAAGGCGGGAGAACTTTATACGCTCACCACAGATGAAATCGTGGGTGACGACAGGAGAGGCTTCATCAACTATGCAGGGCTTCCCGCTGATGTGGTGCCGGGAAATCAGATCCTTATTGACGACGGACTGATTGAGCTGGATGTGGAAGAAGTAAGGGGAAATGATATTGTCTGCAGAATCATCAATGGAGGTGAGCTTGGGGAGAAGAAGGGAGTCAATGTACCAAATGTGGAAATTAAGCTCCCGGCTCTGACCGACAAGGACAAGGAGGATATCCTCTTTGGAATCACGGCCGGATTTGACATGATCGCGGCCTCCTTTGTCAGAAATGCATCTGCAATCCGTGAGATTCGTGAGATTCTGGATAAGCATGGTTCCAATATGCTTATTATTGCAAAGATTGAGAATGCAGAGGGTATCAAAAATCTGGATTCCATCCTGGAAGCCTGCGATGGAATTATGGTTGCCCGAGGTGATATGGGAGTTGAGATTCCGGCAGAGAAGGTTCCTCATATACAGAAGCTGATTATCCGAAAGTGCAATGAGGCCTGTAAGCCGGTTATCACAGCAACCCAGATGCTGGACTCCATGATCAGGAATCCCCGTCCAACCCGTGCGGAAGTGACAGACGTGGCCAATGCCGTTTATGACGGAACAGACGCAGTGATGCTCTCCGGGGAGACAGCTATGGGACGCTACCCGGTGGAGGCGGTAAAGATGATGGCTCAGATCGTGGAAGATTCCGAGAAGTATCTGGACTATTCGTCCTATCGTCAGAGAAGGGTCAGTGTGGAAAATAAGAAAAATATCTCCAACGCAGTGTGCTATTCATCCGTAGCCACAGCCCATGATCTGGGCGCAGCTGCGATTGTGGCGCCTTCTGTCAGCGGATTTACAGCGAGAATGCTCTCCAAATGGCGTCCCAACGCGACGATTGTGGGACTCTCACCGAGCATGACAACGGTCCGTCAGATGCAGCTCTACTGGGGGGTGAAGCCGTTCCACGCAAAGAGGGCAGATTCCACCGACGTTCTGGTATACTCTTCTATCGAGATTCTGAAGGAAAAGGGAATCGTAAAGGCAGGAGATGTGGTTGTGGCTACCGCCGGAGTTGTGACTTATGCAAGCCGGCATTCTCCGGCAGCTAATACCAATATCATGCGCGTGGTTGAGGTGGACTAAAGACAGAAATCGATAGGAATGAATAGGAGTCAATAGAGATCAACAGAAATCAGATAAAAAGGCCGGAGTCAGGCAGCTTCAGGATGGCCAGGCCGGAGGGAAGGCTGAGCCGGACTTTTGAAATCAGATAAACGGCTTATGCGGCGCGGCATTTCCCAGTGAAAGTCCGCGCCGTTTTTGCGGATGCCGGATAAAAGGCGCAGGAGAGAACAGAAAAAGGCAAAGACTGCAGAAACGCCGGAGGATTTTAACAGGATAAGGAGAAAGAGAATGGATAAGAAACCGTTTGTGACACTGGAACAGTTAAAAGAGATTACTAAGACATATCCTACACCCTTTCATCTCTATGATGAAAAGGGAATTCGGGAGAATGCAGAGCGCTTAAAGAGGGCATTTTCCTGGAACAAGGGGTTTAGGGAGTACTTTGCAGTCAAGGCAACACCGAACCCGTTTATCATCGATATTTTAAAGAAACTGGACTGCGGAGTGGACTGTTCCTCCCTGACGGAGCTTATGATGGCAGAGGCCATGGAATATGACGGAGAAAAGATCATGTTTTCTTCAAACGATACGCCCCTTGAGGAGTTTCAGAAGGCAGACAGCCTTGGGGCAATTATCAATCTCGATGACATTACCCACATCGAATTTCTTGAGAAGGCCATCGGCCATATTCCGGAAACCATAAGCTGCCGCTACAATCCAGGCGGGCTTTTCAAGATCAGCAATGACATCATGGACAACCCCGGGGATGCCAAATACGGAATGACCACAGAGCAGATTTTCGAGGCATTTAAGATTCTGAAATCAAAGGGAGCGAAACGGTTTGGAATTCACGCATTTCTGGCCAGCAATACGGTGACCAATGAGTATTATCCGATGCTTGCAAAGGTGCTGTTTGAGCTGGCAGTCAAGCTGAAGGAGGAGACCGGAGCAGAGATAGCCTTTATCAACCTTTCTGGCGGAATCGGAATTCCCTACCGTCCGGATCAGGAGCCAAACGATATTTTCATGATTGGAGAGGGCGTAAGAAAGGTTTACGAGGAGGTTCTGGTTCCTGCAGGGATGGGCGATGTGGCAATTTACACAGAGTTGGGACGCTTTATGCTGGGGCCTTACGGCTGCCTGGTGACAACGGCTATCCACGAAAAGCACACGCACAAGGAGTATATCGGTGTAGATGCCTGCGCTGTGAACCTGATGCGCCCGGCCATGTACGGAGCCTACCATCATATTACAGTGATGGGGAAGGAGAAGGAACCATGTGACCATAAGTATGACATAACGGGATCCCTCTGCGAAAACAATGATAAATTTGCCATTGACAGAATGCTTCCGAAAATTGACTTAGGAGATCTGCTGGTGATCCACGATACGGGAGCCCACGGATTTTCCATGGGATATAATTACAACGGAAAGCTGCGCTCTGCAGAGCTCCTTTTAAGGGAGGATGGAAGCGTCCAGATGATCCGCCGGGCAGAGACGCCCAGGGATTATTTCGCCACCTTTGATTTCTGCGATCTCTTTAATAAAGTGCTGTAGGAGACAGCTGGGAAAGAAGAGGGCGTAAAAAGCAGGGGATGAAAGTCCCTATAATGCAGAAAACTGCCGTTTTATTGCATGGGGCGGTGGAATCTTAAGAAAAACTTCATAATTTATTTAAAGACTATACAAACATTTTTGGGAGAACCGTGTTATACTAAAACCATAATAAATGCACGATACAAAAGTAATAAACCTTTTAACCTTTTTGAAATTCCAAAATCCTAACTGAAAGAGCCCCCTGCACCGGAAGGTGCGGGGGTTTTTTCAGTTTACAGGAAAATTTCTTTTCCTCAAATAGAAGGAGTCCCGTGGAAATGGATTGCCCCGGGGATGCTTTCGGCCAAATCTCATTGCAGACAGGTGAGCAAATCGGAGGGACAGCCGCGTACTGCGGCTGTCCCTCCGCTGGGTACATATCCAGTTTTTACGGTGTATCTGATATCTTCTGAATCAGAAGTCCGGCATCCGTAAAGGAGAAGCCGGTTCCAATCATAACCAGAGTGATTGTAGCAGTTGCGGCTACGCTGATGAGTACGGAGGCTGCCAGGGTGGTTGTGTTGCCGGTAGCGGCGATAGTTCCTGATTTTGCACTTCCAGGAATCTGAGTGCCGTCTTCCCGAAGCTCCACCTTCGCCTCGCCGGTGGCGGTTGTGTTGGTTCCGATAACCGAATAGGAAATCAGATATACGCCGGCCTCATTGATGGTAAAATCACCGCTGCTGGCTGTGTGGGTGACGGCGGTGCCCTCCTCTAACTGGTTTGTGTCGAAGGTAAGGGCAGTTCCGTCGGAAGCCGGTGACTGGCTGGGAACATTGGTCGCATACAGGCCATTAAATGGAGGCGCAGCGCCGGTCGGTCCTGTGGCACCGGTAGCACCTGTAGAGCCGTTTATTTATGCACAACATTAGCTTTTGCTTTGCGGTGAGTAGAAAGCCCGTCATATCGCCTTGCTCTCAATCACCGTAATGATGTTGTGGTTGTTCTCGATGTAATCAATAATTCGCTGGTACTCGTCGGCAAAATTGAAGTCAACCGTTATTT